>JACKZZ010010851.1_pt1 | contig 204354 bp, 190 predicted proteins | sample 8027871 | NCBI WGS metagenome assembly JACKZZ01 (sample SAMN15724774, study PRJNA655200) | protist metagenome | isolation source: fluorescence activated cell sorting (FACS) single amplified genomes of... | place: USA: West Boothbay Harbor, Gulf of Maine | collected 2000-07-19
AGTAACATAGCTGATACGGTAGGTAAAGTTGGTACTTTAGTAGGCGATTCCGCAAAAAGTGTTTTTAACGAAGGACTAAACGCTGTAACACAACCTAGTGGAGAGTCTGGTGATGAGTCCAAAGATGAAGATAAATCTGAACCATTTTCTGAAGTAGAACAATCTGATGATTGTGAAGAATTAAAGAAACAAATTGAAATATTAAAACAAGAAAATACTGAATTAAAAGATAAATTAATTGATAAATTAGAAGATGAAAACAAAACATTAAAACAAGGAACACAACAATCCACTGATTCTTTTGGTGAAAACCTAAGTGATTCAGGTAGTAACGACAATATGGACATTTCTCCTAACGATGGAAGTTCTTTTAATGATGAAAGTTCTTTAAAACTAAGTGATTCAAGTAATATGGACATTTCTCCTAATGATGAAAGTTCTTTTAATGATGAAAGTTCTTTAAAACTAAGTGATTCAAGTAATATGGACATTTCTCCTTTGGGTGATGAAAATTTACCTGAAGGTAACGAAAACAATCAAGGATTCAGTGATGAATCATTATCCACAATTGATTTAAATAGCACTCCAGAAACCAGTGCAACTGAAAATAAAAGTCCTGATTTTGAATCAGATATTTCCCCCATTGAATTAAAAAGAACAGATTCTCAAACACCCACTGGTGGAACCAAACACAAAAAAAAGAAACAAAGAAGAACTAGACGTAAAAATCACGGAAAGAGATAAGTTCATATAAGAAAATAGAATTCTTATTTTCTTATATATGTATTCCATATTATTAACTATATTGGTTTGTTTTTCTATAATATATTTAGTGGATCAATTAATTCACTATTTAAGAGATACTTATACGACCAAAAAAACAAAAGATATTGTGGGTTATCAAATTAAGAAATATCAACATCTGATGGATGAAATGCACGAAAACAAACAAAAACAACAAACAAATAATGCAATTGTCCAAGAACCCAACGAAATGAAATTAACCAATGCGGATTTAATTGCAATGAATGATGAATTAAATTCATTGATTACAGACGAAATGCATTGATCGTCACAAAATATATTTTTGAAAACAACTTAAATACATATGTACATATACATTATTGCAATGGACCAAACCTATTTGAACCAATCCCATTTGAACTTTAATCAAACCAATGATTTAGTAACACGTCTCCCCTCTTTTGAACTTTCCTATGAAACAATTTCACATAAGAAAGTTTCCGATTATTATGATATTACTTTAGCCATTCCTTATGGAAAAAAATCCTTTATTTGGTATACTTTTTATAAAAACAAAGATGCATGCATATTACTCGAATTTGGAAAAAGCAAAAAAATAACCAATGCAAAAATCCTGTCTAATGTAAATATTCCGCATAATTTAGCACTAGGAACATTATTATATGGTTCTTTATGTGAAATTCCAGAAACACGGACTATTTTTGTAGTAGAGGATTTGTTATATTATCAAGGAATTCCAACATACAAACAACCTTTTGAAGAAAAATTTAATTTCCTACACAACCTATTTAGTAACAATAAATCATTGTTACATGAAAACCCCGATTTCCCGATTTGTTTGCCTGTATTTTGGAAAATATTGAGTGAAAACAACGTCATTCCTGAAGAATATAAAAATAGTATTCCTTATTCCATTCATCATTTACAACATCGCTCGAATAAGAAAATTGTACCTTATGTTAATTTTCCATGGTCAAAAACACTCATGCCATCATTGTCTAAAAATATTCCCATGATACCCGACAATTTGCTCTTTATTCCACCTCAATTACCGCGATTTCATTTTGCAAAACCTCAATATAAAATGAAAACAATCTTTGAAGTAAAGGCGGATTTACAAAATGATATTTATCATTTATATGCTTTTGGAAAAGGGTCCGAAAGAGTTTATTGTGGTATTACTTATATTCCCAATTACAATACGAGCAGAACAATGAATGTGATCTTTCGCAATATTAAGGAAAACAAAAATTTGGATTATTTAGAAGAGAGTGATGACGAAGACGATTTTCAAGATATGCGTATTGACAAATATGTAAATTTAGATAAAAAAGTGGCAATAGAATGTGAGTTTTATCCGAAATTTAAGAAATGGGTACCACTAAAAGAGATTCATGGAAGAGGTCAAATTATTCATATTCGCCAACTGTAATTTTTATATCATGAAAATATATATAATGGCTGAATTAACTGCATCAGATAAAGTATTACCCCCATATTGCAATCCCGATTTAGATCCCAAAGTCCCTGCCCTTTCTACAGGAACATATAATGCTTCTCAATATGGAGCAGCATATGGCGGAAAACGCAAAACACGTCGTCGCTCTTGGTCTAGAAAATACAAACGTTCTATCAATTGTAGAAAACCCCGTGGTTTTTCTCAAAAACAACATTGCAAACATGGACGTAAGAGTAAGTCACGTCGCTTAAAAACACGCAATAGACGTTATAGACGTTAATTTATAAAATTGAATACATATAAAAGTAAATTATGTATTCAATATAATGGGTCCTAAAAATATGAAAAAAAAATTGGTTCTTCCAAAAAAAGGTAAATTTAAATTTATTGATTTGTTTTGTGGCGTTGGTGGATTTCACCAAGCACTCAATAAATTAGGAGGAGAATGTGTCTTTGCAAGTGACATTGATGAACAATGCCGTCTCACTTATGAGAAAAATTATGGACTAAAACCACACGGTGATATTACAAAGGTAAATCCTAAAACAATACCTGATTTCGATATACTCACGGGTGGTTTTCCGTGTCAGAGTTTCTCTAATTCAGGAAAAAAGGGTGGTTTCGGTGACAAGCGAGGTCAATTATATGAAAATATTTTAGATATTGCGGAAGAAAAACAACCCTCTTTTATGTTTCTGGAAAATGTGAAACACATTATGAAAATCGATAATGGTGAAGTATTTAAACATATTTTGAAACGTATTGACGAAACTGGATATCATGTGGAAACATTTGAATTGAGTCCTCACCAATTAGGCGTTCCACAACAACGAGAACGGGTTATTTTCGTATGTATTCGTAACGATTTGTACAAAGAATCTATTGAGTTGGATATGACACCACCTAATTATCCAATTGATGTTAGTAAAATCATTGAAACAGACAAAGAAAAGACCAAAAAATACAAAATATCGCCTGAACATGAAAACATATTGGAAATTTGGGATGAAATGGTGAATCACTTTGATGTTGGGCAATCTATGAGTCCGACAATTTTATGCAATGAATTTCACAAAAAATATAGTGAAAAGGAATTTTCCGAATTACCTCAATGGAAACGTGACTATATTGTGAAAAACAAACCTATTTATGAAAAATACAAACCACATTGGGAGAAGTGGTTGAAAAAATACAAAGAACCTTTAAGCAAACGTGAAATTTACGGGAAATTGGAATGGCAAGCCGGACCAAAAAAGGAAAATGATAGTATTTTCAACCATTTTATTCAATTTAGACAATCCGGAATTCGTGTAAAAAAAAGTAAATATTTCCCTACTTTAGTCGCTATTGTACAAACCCCTATTTATGCAAAAGAACGTCGTCATATTACACCACGTGAATGTGCGCGTTTGCAATCCTTCCCCGATTCCTTTATATTACATGAAAACGATCAAACGGCATATAAGCATTTTGGTAATGCGGTGAATGTAGATGTCGTACATTATGTCATGTCAAGAACATTAAAGAGTTATAATAAATTTTGTAAGTAATATATATATATATATAGATGAAAAAAGAAGTACAAAATGGAATTATTTATGTAAGTGTATTATTTCTCTTATTGGGATTTTTTTATTTTTTGAAAATACATGTGAAATATTTAGAAACTACTCATCAAATAAAACACTTGAGTCGTGAATACAAAAGTTATTTTGAATATGGATACATGACAAGTTATGCTATGTTGTTGGCTGTTCTTGTGTTTTTTGGTTTTAAACATTTGAAATATTTTACATTTATGTTAGTAGGCGAACACGATTTAGCCAATTTACTTAGCAGTTCTATTGTCCAGGTCTTTGCGTTAGGATATTCTACATTTATTGAAGAAACAATGGCATCTTTGGTTGGTGCTCCACTTACGTTAACTCCAATTAAAAACTTTATCGGTTTTACTATTGGTCGATTTTCAATGGTGTTTATTTTGTTTTTGGTCATTCAATATTTTATGAAAAAGTAATTATGTCATATTGTTAAAATGATATAATTAACGTCTTCTTATTTTTCTAGTTCCTCCTTTTGATGCTTTACCACTTTCAGGAGATGGAGTAGGAGTATGATCATGATCTTTATGTGCAAAAAACTGAGGTGCCGAACTTATTATAGGATTTTTAAAACGAATTTCCATACGATAATGTCTTCCATTCACAACCAATTTATAAAACAATTTTGCTGCATGCTTTCTTTTGTTTTCTGTCATACCTTTTTTAATTTCTGCTTTTGTCGGTGGATCAAAATAAAATCGAACATGATCCTTGAATTTTTGAATTGTAGTTGGAACATTTAATTGCATATATTCAGATCCATCAAATTGATACAAATTATATTTTAAACCAACTGGAAACATATTACCAACTATTTCTCTTGAAATACGTTCGGCATTTTTATTGATATAACCTTTTAATGCTTCCCAATATATATTCGTACCTTCTAAACCGTCGAAAAACAACTTATTAATTCTATTATCCTCCTTTTTTCTTTTTCTACCTGTTACTGGATCCAATTCATCTCGTATTTGTTTATATGTTATCATATCATTTATTCCAAGATCACTTAATATTTTAAGTCGTGCTTGTTTTAATTCTTCTTGCAATTCATCTCCAACCTTTTTATCAAATAATGAAGATAACATCGCTTCTGTAGAATAATTTGTCATAGTACAATTTTGATCTTGCTTCAGACTAAACCCTACTATAGTTCCGTCATTTGTTTCAACATATACATCCGCCTTTGCTTTTTTTGTATCGAATCCTTTGTTTAGATCCTTTAATTTTTGTGTTGTCAAATTTTTTCCCTCTAAGTATATACATTTTACTTCATTAAATCCACCAGGAACATATAGATGAAAATCTCTACGCATATTACTAATATGATTCAATACAAGTTTTAGTGTTGCTGCATCTTTTCTCCCATCTTTCATATACCTATCAAAACACTCTTGATTACAACCAATTAGTTGTTCTTTTATATCTTCAAACTTTACATTCTTAATATCGTCTTTATTTTTTATTTTGTGGTCCTTATCCAATGCACAGATTCCAAACACTAATTCAAAAAAATTGTAATCGGTATTGCGTCTTGTACTAGGAGAACATTTTTCATTTTCAATAGTTCCTTCTATTCCTTCCAACATTTGATCGGTTTCTTCTTCTGCAATTCCTTCTACTAAAGCATCTAATGTTGGTTCTTTCGACTTTTTAGTAGTATTTTGTTTAGTGGATTTTTTTTTAACACTTGTATTATGAGGTGTTTTTGCAATCGATTCATATATTGTTTCTTTATTAATATTATTATCTTTTATTCTTTTTATTAATGCTGCCTTATTACCCGAAACCGGTTTTTTACTTTCTCTAAGAACTGATTTTAATTCATTATTTGTATAACTTTTTAGATCTGGTGATCCAGATGATTGAGGAGGGGATATTTTACTCATATATATATAATAGACATAAATGAATACTGCTAAAAATGAAAAATATTCAAAGATGTTATTGATGATTATATTACATATTTTCACTCATATCCAAATCCGCTATAGAAATCAAACACTTTTTCTTCAATAACGGATTTCCACCTGTACATTCATCATCATTATGATATTTCTTCCCGTTCTTCGGTTCAAAAGTGGTATTCCATGTTTTGTCACTTTTCCAATCTAAACTCATTGTCTTATATCGAATACTGTCTATGGATAATATCCGATAATTGCACTTACGATAAAACGTCTTTCGTTGTTTCCATTGATTTTGAAATATATCATGATGATCTACAATATCCACCACAATTGGATTATCATGACGCACACGCAATATACGACCAACCGATTGTGTAATATCTGTTTTCGGACTTGCCATGACCAATATAGACAAACTTTTAATATCCAATGCCTCCGCTGCCATGGCATATGTGGCCAAAACAATTTGTTTTCCTTCTGTTTCTTGCAAATCGCATTGTTTCATTCCACCCACATAATAACCCACACTAGAAAACCCACGATGATTGATTGCCTCGTAGAAATATTTCAACAATGATCGATTATGTGCCAATACCATGATTTGTGCATTTTCCTCTTTTTCTCTACTTTCTTGGATCAAATCTTGCAAAACACGTACAATGAAATCGCTTCTTGGACCAAACTCACATAATTTTGAAATCATGGTACTATATTTGGCCTGTCCTTTAAAATCATATTCCGTTTCATTAAATTGACTGTCGGTACTAATATATTCAATCGAACGAACACATACTGGATCTTCGTCTTTTCGCGCCTCTGTATAAATTTTTGGACCAATAAACATATACAACACACAAGTCAATTTATCTTTACGATCTACTGTGGCGGATATACCAAGCATATTTGGACTTAATACACGTAACAAAGTTTTCGAAAACTGTTCGCTACCGATTCGATGTACCTCATCAATAATGGTCAAACCAAAACTATCAAATGCTTTTTCAGGTAATGCGCGATCATATAATGTTTGTAACATACCAATAACAATATCTTTTCCTTCCACATCAAATACCGGTCCTTGAATTTTTCCGATTTTTGCACCAGGCAAGAATTCGTCAATACGTTCGATCCATTGATTCATTAAGAATTCTTTATGAACAATAATAAGCGTCTTCTTTTTGAGATTGGATATGATCTTGAGTGCCATCACGGTTTTTCCTCGTCCACAGGGAACTTCGAGTATGCCTCCATTTCCCTTTTGTTCAGATCCAACACATATAGGATTGTCAATATGTTTCATATAAACGTCAATAATCTTCTCCTGATAGTCCCGCAAAGGTTTAGGAAATGCCAAAGATATATTATCACCTTGTGTAATTTCGGATTTATTGGGAAGTCCATAACGTTCGATTCCAACAAATCGAGGAATATAGATTTTATTCGCATTTTCTCTATATACAGGAAACGAACCTTCATTTGCTGTAGCCCCACCATATGAAATACCAGGAATGATTGGTTTCACATTTAATTCTTCATATAAATTTTCCAGGTCTTCTTTACTGATACAAGATTTAGGTATAGTGTATCCTTTTTTTCCCAAATAAGATTGGTTTCGAATATCTTCTTTATAACTTTCGGATAATTCGAATTTGGGTTTAGATTGAACTTTTGACCGTTTAAATAACATTTTCCTTCGCCATTGTGAAGACATTTAGTATAATTGATTCTATCAAGTTCTATTTATACATTTTTCAATTTTGTACTTATCATTAAATGATTCTAGGAAAATATCAGACTAACGTATATAATGAAATTTAAGAATTTACTCAAGACAACCAAACCTGCTGAAATAGTTGTTTTAGTCATTTTTATTTTATACTTAATTTTTCCTGTTACAACTCCCAGTGCTTTGTCACCCTATATCGAATCCCCTCTTGGACTTCTTGTATTATTTTGTGTAACTATTGGTCTATTTGTCTATAGTCATCCTGTTTTAGGTGTTTTGTTTATTTTCGTGGCATACACACTATTAAGAAGAAGTTCTAGTGTACGTAACAATCCTCATTATGTTAGACATACCAAAGAAAGCAGTGAGAAAATATCCGATGCACAAAAACAAGTCAGTGAAGCTACTCCCCCCACCGAAGAACCTCGTACAGTAGATGTAAAAGTAAAGGAAGAAGTAACATTAGAAGAAGAAGTTGTCCAAGAACGTGCGCCTATTGGTCGCAGTGATCCTGTACAATTTTTACAAAGTTCTTATAAACCAGTTTCTACCAATATAGATGGAACTACTTCATTTTAAGTAAAATAAAATATTAAATATATATTTTATTTTTATATGAAAAATTTGTTAGTAACTGGAGGTTGTGGATTTATTGGTTCTAATTTCATCAATTACATTTTTAAAAAAAACAAATACAATATTGTGAATATTGATGCTTTGTATTATTGTGCTGATAAAAATAACATTTTACATGAAATACAAGAATCTTCCAATTATACCTTCATTAAAGGTAATTTAACAAACAAAGATTTTATTGAACATATTTTAGAAACAAGAGAAATTGATATTGTGGTTCATTTTGCCGCACAATCACATGTTGAAAATTCTTTTGAAGATTCCTTGCAATATACAAATGATAATATTTTAGGCACACATATTTTGTTGGAATGTTGCCGAAAATATAACAAAATCGAAAAATTTATTCATGTTTCCACCGACGAAGTGTATGGAGAATCCATCTTGGACTTGGATGAAGAAATGAAAACAGAACAATCGATTTTATGTCCTACCAATCCTTATGCAGCAACCAAGGCCGGTGCTGAATTAATTGCTCAATCTTACATTCACTCATTTAAAATGCCCATTGTGATAACACGTGGTAATAATGTGTATGGTCCCAATCAATATCCTGAAAAATTGATACCTAAATTCATTAAACAATTGAAAAACAATGAAAAGGTTACCATACAAGGAGATGGCAGTTGTGTTCGTGCATTTTTACATTCATGTGATGCAGCACGAGCATTTGAAATTATATTAGAAAAAGGAAAAATAGGAGAAATTTACAACATTGGTTGTGATGAAAATATGGAACACAGTGTATTAGATATTGCCAAATATTTGATTAAACACATCAAAAATACCGAAAATTATAACGAGCATATTAGTTATATAAAAGATCGTCCTTTTAACGACAAACGGTATTATATTAGCAATCAAAAGTTAAAAAATTTAGGTTGGGACGTATCCATACAATTTGAAAAGGGTTGTTACGAACTATTGGAGTTGCCTAAACCAGTGAATTATCAAGTGGCGTCGGAATTAAATATATAAAAAATCGGTTGTTAAAAAGGTCGAAATAACATACAAGACATCATTGTTTGTATGTTTTACTATTATTGGACTAGCAACTAACAAATTTTCTTGTGTTTGTCTTGTGCGATCAATATACATTTCTTTCGTTACATCATTGGTTACATGATGAGAATGACCACTTAATATAGAAATTCCCATATCAGTATCCAAAATGGTTTCTATTTTTATAGTAACTAACTTGTTGTTTAATGGAGATCTATAAATTCCAGCAAAATTACCAGTAATTATTTTGCCATATATTGTTTCAAGAAACACCGTTTTATTACAGTATTCGTTATAATTTTTATTTGGTAAGTATATCCACATATATAACAATACGTGGATATATTTATTTACTTTTGTCTTCTATATTACATATTTCGTTGAATGTCATCAATCGGCCAATCTTTTGACATTGATTTTTTTGATTCCATAACTAAATAACAAACACCAATAAATACACTTAATATAATACCCCAAAGTAAATATTGTGCATAATTTGGATATTTTTCTGGACTTGCAAAAACACCAATATAGAAACATTGAATAATAGCAATGCCAAAAATAATAAGGATAATTTGATTTACTTTATTCATTGTTTTACGCTGATCATCTGGAGTTTTTATTTCCGAATAATTCAAAATAAATCCTAAGAAGAAAACATATGCTCCGGGTATCACGGTAAAACACGCAATGGCAATGAAAATAAATAAAATAAACATAATCATTGTCTTAAATGAATTGTGTGCAGAACTATCTTGGACTAATTGACTACTAACCGGTAAATTATAAGTTGCCACTTCGTCTGAATCAATAGGAACATAATCACATTCCATCCATTCACCAGGCAAAGGTCCGGAAATAATGTTATATTCTTTCGGTTGTAAATTAAACAAATCTAAATTATTTTCCAAGGCTTTTATCAGTTCAGACCTAATTTCAATTGCAGTACCATACGTTAAAACAGTAGCCTTATTCCCTTTCGTGCTTGTATATTCTACATATTTTGTGCCAGGTGTCAATTGTTTTTCTAACTCGAATACAAGATTGCTTTGTTTGTTTTTAACAGCAAGTAAAATATTATCTATTGGTCCCTGTTCAGCGACTGTTTGAAATAATGGAAAACAAATAAATAACGTTTTATCTCCATTTGTATTCATATTCCGAATAATTAATTGTCCAGTGGTTGTAACTCCATTTATCTGATTCATAGGTGTTATGTTCGACGTAGTTGATCCATCAGAAATAAACCATAGTTTATTTGCCTTATATTCAGTAGTAACATTATTATCAGTATATGTTACATTTGATGATGATGACAATGTGCAATCTGCTGTAATATAGTTATTTGTTTCATCTCTAAATAATGATGTTAATCCAAGAGATGAATAATTTACAATCACCGATTTCGTAGTATCGGGTGCTTTACTTAAATTAAATCCCGGGCCAGAAGAAGAACTTGCAGATGGTGGTTTTGTAGATGGTGCTGGTGTTGTCATAATTATAATTTGTATATATTAGTTCTTCATAAATTAATGAATCTGATAAAACATTTATTACCAAATAATTGTTTTATTTACTTTCAATGTTAATGAATGGTGGAACCATGACTTCTTGTGGAGAACTTTCTTTTACACTACCGTCACCATATTTAGTTCTCTCTATAACAGTTACAAATTCGGTATTTCCTTCAATAATTTCTTTATTTGCATTACTACTAAAGAGATTTAATTCAGGTAACCTTAAGATAGTATTTAAATCTATCATAACTCCTTTGATTTTTGTTTGGTCATCACTATTAATCGAAGAATCAAAATCAAATGCTGTTGGTATAGGATCTACCGAATCATCTACATCTTTTTGTCCATCTTTTTGTCCATCTTTTTGCTCATCATTTTGCCCATCTTTTTGTCCATCTTTTTGCTCATCTTTTTGTCCATCTACATTATTTTGTATGACTGGTTGGATTAATGATTTATTATTATTAAATGATTTCCTGCCTTCCAATGCCCTTTTTCTTCTTTCTTCTAAATCTCTCATTTTTTTATAATCCCAATCATTTACATCATATACTTTAATTGATTCGTCGGGCAATTCAAGTAAGCGTTCCAATACATCTTTTAAATTTATTTTTTCTCTACCAAGACCTAACCATGCTTTTTTTTTCTTTTTTCTAGTAATATTTTTATTATTCATTTGTATTATTGTCTCATTTTATTACCAGGGAATATATTTATACATAACATTTTCATAAATAGTTGCTCGGAAAGTATCTTTGTAACCTTCAACAAATACTGTATCTCCATTAAATATTTCATCACATCCTAAGTCAGAAGTACAACTTTTTCCTTTCACACTAATTGGTAACTTTGTATTAATATTTCCTCCAGAATTTGTCATACTATAATATTGAAATTTTTCTCTGTTTGTCGAACTTTTGCGTCCCATTAATGGTAAAATTAAATCTTCACGACTGTTTTCTCTGGTTAAAATCCCGACTTGTGTATAACTAGTTTCGGGACCTCGTGTAGATATATTTATAGGTAATCCTGGTCCATCCTTTTTTAAAGGTGGAGAATATACATCTTCTAAAGGTTGAGTTCTACTAGAGAGAGGTGCTAAAGTAACTGGTGCAACATCATTGTTTTGAGGAGGCATTAAGATAACAGGTTGTGTAAAACTAGTAATATTCGATTTTCCTAGTGTTGGTTTCACTAGATGTGTATAATACATGTAAATAACTGTAATAATCAATACAAACAATAAAAACATCGTCATATTTTCCATGCAAAATAATCCTGGAATACATTTTTTATTAGAAACGCGAGGCATTGTATATAATATGAATATACAATACTTATAGTCTATTTTTATTTAGAAAAATTTATACTTTGACCTCCCACCGCATTCGAGTTTGCACTACTATATGTGGGTGGTGATGCACTATTTTTCTTAGGAAAATTGCCTCCCCAGAAACCCGGATTCCAATCACTGCCAGATAAATTATGGTTATTTGCCCATGATCCCCATCTAGCACTAGGTAATATAGTTCCAAAAATATGATTTAATCCTTGTATCATTTGTTCTCCCGAACAATTCAACAATTCAGCCCATTCGCCAAACGTTTTATATATGGTAACCTTTTGTCCGTTATCAAATGTCCATTTTCCTTCGCATCGATAACATTTATGAATGACACTTTCAGGCCATTCTACCAAATGAAATCCAGAAAGAGCAAAAAAGATCGCATCTATGGGAATAACCACTAAATCCCACAATGCATTTACTAATGGAACTAAATTTATTCCAAATATCGCATCCAATAAAATAAGTGGCAATTCTATAAAAACACCATAAAGAAGTCCTAAAACTAGATCAACTATATAATAACGAGTACAACTTCCATTGATAAAATTCAAGAATTTAAACCAACCGCAACGTGATAAGGTATCAATGATATAACCTTGATTATTCCAACCGGCCGCAAATTCATTTCCGGCACACGTTATATGATTTTTATAACCTGTTGTAAAACCAGACCATCCCGTTGCAACCATCGTTATCACCCCCACAACCATTGCAATTAAACCCGCAATAAAAACTCCCAACAAAATGTTACCGAATGTTTCCAAATAAATACTCAATGCATTCATTATACGACCAGCAATATTCATACCGATATTTACTATATTCATTATTCTACCTATTATATTGCTAATAAGATTACCTATATTCATACCTACGTTAAGACCATTGAATATTGCACCTACGGCATTCATCGGTGGATCTATTCCGTCCATATTGATTTATAAAATATATATATTAATATTTCATAATTTTATGTAATATTAATCTTTATTATCAAATGTATGCAATACTTCTTTGAATTCATTTATCAAAGGTGACATGTTCAGTAACTGATTCACTAATTTTAATTGTACATCAAACAAGTTTTTCACATCTTTTTGTTGCTTCTCATTGACAATACGATCAACATATTTCAAAGCCAATTCTAATTTATCACGAGACATTTCTAAATTTTTTGTATTGGTTGTTTTATCTAAAGCATTGATAATATTTGCCGAACCAACACTTTTCACCATATCATCGATCTTTTTGTCACGTTTAGTCGGGTCTTTATTTAAATCATCATCTGTTAAATCCTTATGCTTTTCTTTCATGTCGTTTTGAATTTTTTCCATATCTTTGATATTTGCTTCAATTTCACTTTCATCAACCATTTTTGTTTGAGGATCAGTTAAATGGTCCGTTAGCATGTCCAAATTCACACCATCAACAAATCCTTCCTTACTTTCTTTATTGCCAAATCGAATTAAATTTGTTACTGCAATTGCCGTAAATAAAATAATAATCATATTTTTGTTAAAAAATGAGGTCAAAAAACCGATTAATATCATTAAACCCGCATATACTTCATCGTGTTCTGTTGCATAGGTGTACATATTGATAATTACAACAAAAAGTAGAAAATATAATACTATTTTACTTTCCAATATTTTGCTTAAATCAAAAGTTTTGTTAAACCAATTTCCCATTTTAGTAAAAACCATTATATAAATAATGAACAAAAAACTTTCTACTCTTCGTCTTTATTATCATCATTATTATTATTTATACTATTTTCATTCTCGTATTCATCAATATAACCAACAGGGATTGTTTCTCCACCGTATATGTCTAATACTTCTTTCACCACTTCTTCACGTTGGATATCTTGCTTTTCAAATTCAAAACTGCTAATACTTGAAGATCGTTTTCCGCGAAATTTGTCCAAGAAATCTTCTAAACCATTCTCTTCCTTGATGTTATCACGCTGATCTAAATCTCCCGTTATTACTAATCGACTGTTTTCTCCTAAACGTGTTAGTAACATCTTCATTTGGGAAATAGTTGAATTTTGCATTTCGTCAGCTACAATCCAACAATCTTTAAATGTTCTTCCACGCATGTATCCAAGAGGAGCAATTTCAATAATTTTTTCCTCAATTAACTCGGATACTTCCTTTGGATGTATAAATTGATATAAAATATCATAAATGGGTCTAACCCAAGGAGCCATTTTTTCTTCTAATGTTCCGGGTAAATACCCTAGATCTTCATCGACAGAAACAGATGGACGTGTGAAAATCAACTTCTCACATTTCCCAAGAAGGAAATTTCGCACACCATATTCAGTTGCAAACATTGTTTTACCAGTACCTGCAGGTCCAGTTGCAATGATGATTTTTTTCGATTTGGAACGTAATGTAGAAGCATATATTTCCTGACTCTTTGTCTTGGGACGAGCAAATTTTTCTTCAAAAAGGTCTTTTTCACGTTGAGATAAATATTGCATATTTTCATATGTATTCTTCTGTTCTTTCAACGTTGGTTTATTTTCACTATTATATTCGTTCAATAACTCTTTCTCAACTACCTTTTTGGGTTTTCTTCCTCGTTTTTTAGGCCCACCTAAATGATTATGCGATGACACACTCATATATTAATTATTCTATTATATTTTTTCCCTAAATTATACGATATATAACGTACAATCAGAAAAAATCATTTATATTTATTAATTATACTAGTGGATATTTAGTAAAAATGCCTGGACCTACCCATAATTTAAATATTCAAGAATATTCTTTGGATGAAATTTTGGAATTATTTGATTTACATGACTATCATTTCACCATAGAGGATTTAAAAAAAGCAAAAAGAAAGGTTGTCATGCTTCATCCTGATAAATCGAAATTGGATGCCAAATATTTTCTTTTTTATAAAAAAGCATTCGATGTAATTATCCAGTTTTATGACAATCAAAATAGGCAAAATAAACAAGTAGATAGTAAAAATTTAGCATATGATCCACATTATGGGGAAATGAATAAAGGAACATCCAAACAAATATCAAAAACAGTTCAAGACATGAAATCGGAAACATTCCAAGAACAGTTTAATCAACTATTTGAAAGCAATCATATGGGAAATCAACAAAATCCATCACGTAATGAATGGTTCACACAAGAACAATCTGATTTCGATATTCCAAGTGGTAAAATGTCAGGTCAAATGATGAATGAACAGTTTCAATCGATCAAACAACAATCGAATGGACTAGTTCGATACAATGGTGTGCAAACAATGAATCAAGATCATGCTACAAACAACCATTTATATGAAGAAGATGATAACAGTTATGTTAGTAGCGATCCTTTTGGTAAATTGAAATTTGATGATTTACGAAAAGTCCATCGTGATCAAAGTGTGTTAGCTGTGAGTGAAAATGATATACATAATATGCAAACATATCGTACTGTTGAAGAATTTAATCAAGCACGTAATCAACATTCTTATGATCCTATGGAAAAACAACATGCAGACAAACTACTCCAAGAACAAGAACAAGCCATGCGTAATCAAATGATGCAAAAAGAATACAAGGCAAAACTACAATTAGAGCAAAATGAAGCGAAAAATAAGGCCGTGCTTTCGTCTTTTTTGATGTTGCAAGATAAAAAATAATTCTCTAAATAGAAAGAATTATTTTTTTATTTTCTTAATGTTCTTGTTCGACGAACATTGTATGATCTAAGACGTTCGGCTTCGGTCAATCTCTTTCTTCCGCGTCTCTTAGTTACTCTGTGTTTTTTTGTTTTATTGTGAGTTTTGCGGCAAAAAGTACGTTTTGTACCTTTGGCTACCTTGCAACCCTTAATTTTTCTGCAACGATTTGGTTTAGATGTTCGCTTTCCTTGACAAAGACTTTTTCCCATTATATACATTATATATATATTTATGGAGACGCTGGAGAGGTAGGAGAGAAACAATCATCTACATCTGCACTGAAATCTCTCATTAATTTTGCGCGAGATGGCGTTAAATATGCGCTCGTAGAATCACGCACTAATTTCGGACGTTCAATGTGAATAAAATCATCAGGATCATCTTCCATTTGTGATGCCGTATTAAAGGCGGTTTGTTTCCCTTGTGTATCTTCACGTGCCGAAATATGTTTGTATTGATCATCGGTTCCATTCGAATTAATAGCCACGTTCAAATCATTGACTAAACCAACAATGAAGTCGTCCTTTTCTATATTCCTCTTTTCAGAAAATTCTATAATTACTTTTTTTAAATTATGAAGATTGTCATACAATTCTTTATTTACTTGTTTCACAAGAGGAGGTTTCATACGCATAGGGAAAGAATATATATTTGTTATCAATGTGTTTTCTAAACTTTTTCGAATAGCAAACAGTGTTTTCTGAACACACAATCGGAAATAATGTTTTGTAATAAATGTAGTATTATAATCATCTAAATCAATTAATTGTTTCAATAAGACATTGTTCGACATTTGCTCATTTATGACTTCGAATGGTACCGATTTTCCTGCAATAATTTTAAATGAATCACCATCTTCGCTGTATAATCCTTGAATAAAGATTTCGCATTCATCAATATTATCCACCAATATATGATATTCTTTGGTTGTTTCTTTTGACAAATTTCCAATTTCGAGTTGATTTACAAACATTCCTTTATTATAATCATAAATAGTTCCATTTTCGACGCAAATAACATTGTTTTCAAATACTAAATTGGTTTCATTAAATATAATTTCACCATATACATTTCCTGTATGTTCAACTTCATTAATGAACCAATTATTCGTTTTTGCATTATTATGTCCTAATGCATTCATTAATTGCGCATTATGTTCATCACCTAGTGCAATAAAGTGATAGGATTTGTCTGGTATAATATCTTGTGTTAATTCATCTATTTCTAAACAACCACTTGTAGGGTGACCATCAGTAAGTAATATACCAACACGACGTTTTTCAATATCGTGTTTTATTTCCATGTTTTGTTTCAACGTTTCCAATGCTAAACCAATATTGGTTGAATTCATTGGTCGCATTAAATGCAATTTATCTAATAGTTCATTGACATTGGTTTTTGTAACTAAAGTAGGTTCAATATAATGATGGATTCTATCGTCAAATCCTTTGATTTCAATATATACGTTATTTGTATTTTCTGCAAAATAATATAGCATGTTTGTTATTGTGTGTTTTAACAATTGCATTTTTGTTCGATTGTGTGAAACATAATCAGACATGGATCCAGAAACATCCAACATAATGTGGAATAAAATCGGAGAACCACCTACCCTTATATTATCATCGACTTGTAAAGTCATTACCCCGTATTTTTTTTGCTTGTCAATATCAATACACACATCCGGCATACTTTTTGAAGTATATTCAACGCGAAAACTTTTAAACATTATAGTTTTAATTACTGGTTGTAATTTTATATATATTTACAATCAATATCAATTTTATAAAGTAGTCGTTACTTCTATGTCCTTTCCTATTTTTTCATTTTTTTTTTCAACGTTCTGTAATTTGGACATAATATTTTTCATACGTTCTGTGCTATCATCATCCAAAATTGCTTTTTTTTCATTTTTTAATTCATGGAGTTGATCGCGAATGTCTTTTATTTCATTTGTCATTTTTTCCATGAAATCATGCAACATTTTCTTCAATTCTGTGTAAGAATCTTTTTCATTGGAAACTTGCTCATCTTGCCACTTTACTGATTTATGTTCTTTTTCGGATATTTCTACTGCACCAATATCGATATTTTCCTCTTTTTCTATTTGTTTTGGTTGAATATCATATTCTCGTTCTTTTAATTGTCTTTGTATTAATTCATCCATATTTTCAATTGGTTTATCTTCTTGCATATTTTCACGAAAATCAATTTCATTCACTTTCGGACGATTTAATAGAGTACCATATTCTTCCTGCCTATTTTGAAATTGATTATTGATGGTATTTTGTTTTTGCTCTAAAATAAAACTACGGGTTTCCGTTGTATTTGTTTGGAATGTACTATTATTGTTAAATAAGTTATTGGATGTTGCGGGTTGTAATGAATATTTATTTTTTAAATCACGCAACATATATTGAATGGTTTCTTTATTCAAATTACGCAGTTCATTCTTATTTAAATGATTATTTTGTATTTTATTATGATGATATTGAATCATATTTTGAAACCATTGCTCACTATTATGCGTTTCATTCGATAATTTTTGAAAAAGGGGTACTTTACTTATTGTATCCCATATCATTTTTTGATTTTCTGGTAAAATATAAAGATTCATTTCTAAAGTTTCAATAGTAATATTTATATTATTATTGGATGTTTATTTTTTAATCCTTTTTTTGTTTATTGTTACATTTTATTCTTGGAGCAATTAAATTTTTATCTTCAGGTTTTCTGCTACATACATCATTTATCATCATTTGTTTAGTAAATTGACCTTTTCCAATAATATTGGTTTTATCGAAACCGAATATTTGTCGTGTTTTATTTACAAAATTCACATCATTAAAATGCAATACTAAACGTTGTTCTAACCAATGTTCATATTTTTGACCGCGTAATCTTTGCGCACCAACAAAAAGGTCAAATATTCCTCCTCCTCTTCTTTTTTTCGACGATCTATTTTTGGTTGATCTCTTCTTGTATGTTTTTGCCATTATATATATATTGTTTGTATTTTATTTTTTTTTCTGTGTTTTTCTTTTACGTTTGCATTTAATCGGTGTGTTAGCACCAGGTTCTAATGCTACATCACTCTCTTCATAAATAAACTCGTATTCTTTTGTTTTTAATTTTGATTTTGGAGGTCCTTTTATAATAACTGCCAATTCTTCCTCAAACTTTTTACTTACATTCGAGATAAAATTCATTAAATATTCTCCTTGTGATTGCGAATCGAAATAATTGGGTCCTTTTTCTACACGAATAACACTTACAATATCTGGACTTGTATGTTCTCTTCCTAAAGTTACGATAATCTTTTCTCTACGAGTAGTGCCACCCTTTTTAGAATTATTAGAACGTTTTCTTATTGTTTTTTTGGATTTACTATCTTTCTTGGATTGATTATATTTTTTTGTTTTTCTCATACTTTATATTACCATGACAAAAACTTATTTCTTATTAAAATATTTATTTCTATAATTTATCATTAAACTGTCACTAATTCCTGGTTTTGTAAATATTTTGATAACATCTTTTGTAGAAACGCGTTTTTTTCCACCCATCATAGAATCTTCCTTTTGTTGTGTTTCCAATTCTTTTGTTAAGAAAGTAATGATAAAAAACAAACAATACATACCGCATTCTGTGTTCGTAGTTTGATGGGCATAATTATTTTGCATATATTTAAAGGGAATAGTGGGATCCATTTGTTTCCCCTGTTTGATTATTTCTCGTTTTAACTTGGACACTTGATGGGGCACTGAATTTAATGCACTGTCATAGTAGAATACTAAATTTTCGTCTAAATCAACAAATAGAGATACCCAATGAGATCCAGGTTCATCGTGTTTATCTAAATTAAATACAATACCCAATTTTCGTTTTCCATGATTATATAAATTTTGTAATGATAATCTGCACAGATCATTCCATACACATTTACCTTCTTCACCATAAGGTTTTTCATCATAATCAATGGCGGAGGGTCCAAGTAATTTAAATTCAGGATGAGCCAATTCATATTGTTTCAATACTGCACCAATATCATAATTCGATAACCAGGAAACAGGATTTTTATCCCATGAATTGGGTCGATCAGGAGAAAACAATATGTCATCCAATTGTTGTTTTAATTTTGGTTCTTTAATTTCATCCAACCAACAATCTTCATTTGAACAATGGTCTAATTTATTCCGAAAACTATTCCATAATTTCTTTGGATTAGAAGTGTGAATTTTGTCAGAATGGTTTTTGTTATATGAATCCTTCAATTGTAGTAAAGCATCTTTCGTATAACATGTGTTCTTCGATATAGTTTTATTTTTCACTACTGGGTTGCAATTCATTTTTCTTTGCGTCCGAGGCGTTTTATTTTTATTTCTATATTTTTTACGTGTTTCCCTTTTATTTTTCATTTATATATAATGCGATTTTAATATTTATTTCTTACGCACAAACAGGTCTAAAGTTCCAGAATGAAACGATTTTTTTCCATTTTTACTATCATAATCATCATCACTTTCAATTTGTGACGGAAATAGTTCATCGTCCATGTCTTCGTTTTGTTCATACTCTTTTTGCAATTCTTCTGATTTGTGTTTTACTTCTAAATATCGTATTAATGTTCTTGCATAATTATTAAAAGAATCATTTACATCCGAACCATAAGCATTATTTTTGCATTGACACATACTTTTTGTCATGGAAACAATATCTTTGTGAAATACTTTACAATCGGCAATAAATTGTTGCTGTTCTTCATATTTATCGTCATCTGTTTTATGCAAATACTTTGCATAATTTGTTTGGTTTGTTAATAATTTCATTGTAATTTCATCAATAAATTTGTTATCAGACGGAGAAGTTCCCAAATTTTCCATATATTAATTCTATTTATTTTTCTTGGGGGAATTTTTTCCTATATTCTTTCATACCTCCATCATATTCATCTATATTTACAAATCCCTTTTTCATTAATTCTTTAATGGTTAATTCAGCAGCATTGCATTTATCGTGAGCACAATATACAATAATTGGTAATTCATAAATATCCAATTTCCTCTTTTTGACATAACTATATAATTTTGGATAATGCACTTTGACAACATCATGAAACCATTCTTTGAGTTTTTCTGTTGTCATCTTGGCAACATCTTTATGAAACAAATTAAAAGAATTAGGTATATGGTCTTTTGCGTAATATTCACTTGGTAACGCGTTAATTAAAATAGTGAGTTCATCGTCTTTATGTTGTAAAAATTGTTTCAATGTATATTTACAAATAACAATTTTTGTGTAAATTTGTTGCCCCCATGAATCTTTTTCTTGGACAACAAAGTGTAAATGTCTAAAAAAGGTTGTGTTACTATCTTTGTTTTCTACTTTGGCTTTGTATAATTGAGGACATGCTATCTTTACTGTTACATTTCCATCGGGTGAAACTAATGCAACCCCGCTATTTTCAAAGTTGTGGTACGCCTTTCTTGCATCAACAATAAGAGGATTTTTTTCTGATTTTTCGGTAGCTGCCCAATACAATATTTTTTTTCCGGCATGTGCAGAAGACAGTTTTAATTTCATAATTACATTATGTTTGGTTGGACTACGCAATTTTAAATTCTGCGAATGAATAAATTCACGAACAAAATCTGTTTTTTGTAACCACGTAGGTTTTAATTTTTCTTTTGATTTTACTACTTTATCTACATCAAAATCTAAACAACTTGCACAAGTTCCTTTTGGCATGCTATATAGTATCATGTCAAAATTATAATTTGATTTCTTTTAAACATCTTTCACATGATTCTAATGCACCTTCTACCCAACTTTGTTTTAAACTATAGTTTTCACCACATATATAGAGGTTCGGCATGGGATTGCCAATAAATTTGGACATAGTATTGCTATCTATTCCTTTTTTCCACAATCCTACACCACAGTCCCAATAAAAAACCCACGTTTTTTCTGGCGGATTTATTGTTAAACCAAATGTTTCCTTTACATATTTGACAATGGCGCGTTTCACTTCTTTTTCATTTTTATCTTTCCAATAATTTGTATAAATGTCATCTGTGTAAGATATCATGATTAATCCTTTTTCACTATCCATAGGAATCACAAATCGCAAAGGATTATTCGTGATTACCTTTTTCTCTAAATCTTTGAACCAAATATCTTCTTTTTTAAAAAGAGCATATGTTCTACATAACGGTTTGCATTGAATGGTATTTTTTAATACCTTTTTAATTGGATGTAAAATGGGAAATTGCAATAAAGAATCTTGTGGAACACACAATGCCAATTTTTTCGCATTATATTTTTTGCCATTAGCATACACTTCATAATAATTATTTTCACAATTTAGTTCAATGTCATCCACTTTCATATTTGTTTTCATTTGGGCTTTGTGTTTTTTTAAATATTTAACTAAATCTTCTATGAGTAAATGAAAATATCCACCAAAATATTTCATGTCGTCTCGAATACCGTTTTTAAATAGAAAATACGCGTCATACATATTCATATGTTTCAATTGACCACTATAACCAGATGCTACCAATAAGAACTCAACTTCTTCTTTTTTCAATACTTCATATGCAAATTCTTGGAATGTTTTTTGTTTCAATTCATTGTCTTGTCTCTCTTTGGCATGTTTCAAGATTGTTTTGATATAATCAAAACCATTTTTATTTTGAAATTTGGAAGAAAAATTGTTTTTGGAATCAACAAAATCGACAGATGCAGGCCATCCTTTGTCTTTCCTAAAATCTAACAAATCAAATTCTTTTAACAATTTAATAACACGAACATGATTTTTATTAAAACGTGCAGCACCTGCAGGAAAGGACAATTCAGTTCCATTTATGTTTTCTACTTTCTGGTATATACGTCCCCCAAATAATGCATTTCTTTCTAATAAAAGAATATTTTTATTTTTATTGATAAGTTTGTAATATAAATAGAGTCCGGATATTCCGCCTCCTACAATAATTAAATCATACATATAGAATACCCTATGATTTAATTTTTCTTATGTAAGCATAAATTTTGAAAAAAACTTTATCGAAACATTTTTTATGAGAATATTTTTATTTAAAATACCAGAAAAAGAATATAATTTTGATGAATATATGAATAATTCAGATTTAAACTATTTAAAACATTTTAATGGAGCAATAAGAAAAAAAAAATATATGGTATTCTACTTCAAAAATTTGTTATCAAATTAAATTATAATATTCCTTATAATGAAATTTTTATAAAGAAAAATGAATATGATAAACCATATTACGATAAAAATTTTCATTATAATTTAAGTTATTCAAAAGATTATATTATTATTGCTTATTCGCACAATTCAGAAATTGGTATAGATATACAATACGAAAGTAAAAATATTGAAAATATTTTAATTAAATATGGTAATAGAAATGATATTATGAAAAATAATACCGAAGATAATGTTAAAATATGGACAAAAATAGAATCGTATTTAAAAATGATAGGTTATGGATTAATTAAATTAAATAATATACGTATTTTAAGTAATAATAATATAATTGACAAAACAATTAAAAAAAATTTTATTCAAAAAGATATTTCTAACTATCTTCCAAATGATACATATGGAACAATAACAACTAGATCTTGTATAGAAAAAATTTATTTTTATAACATTAATGTGAAAAATTTATTGTATATTTAAGTTATATGAACATTTGTTTATTTCCAGGACAAGGAAGTAAAGAATTTGATTTTGAACAAAATTCAGAAATATATTTTGAACAAATATCAAATATTTTGCATTTAACAAAAAAAGAAATATTTGACAATGAATATTGTTTTAAATATCAATTACTATCGTTTATCTATAATATATCAAACTTTGATAAATTAAAACAAATAGAAAAAACCTTTTTTAATAAAATAGATTTATTTATTGGATATAGTCTTGGGGAATATTCATCGTTATTTTGTTCTGGATGTATTTCGTTTGATGATTGTGTAAAGTTAATTAAATTTAGAAGTGAGTTAATGCATGATTGTAGTATTAAAACAAATTCTATTTTGATTACTATACTTGGTATTAGTGAAAAATATGTAAATATTATTTTTAAAGACATAGAATATTATATTTCAATCTATTTATCAGATAATGGATTTGTTATTTCATTAAATAGAAATGATCTTGATTTTGTATATAAACAATTAAATTTTTTTAAAAAATTAAATAGAATTTACTATAAATTATTAGACGTGGATGGTGGATTTCATAGTCCATTTATGAAAAATTGTATCAATCCCTTTAAAGAATATTTAAATACTATTGATTTTAAAAATCCAAAAAACCAAGTGTTGAGTAATTACGATGGTATGGTTTATTCTAATGTAACTCAAATTAAAGAAAATCTAGTTCAACATTTAATAAAACCAATTAGATGGGATAATATTATAAAAAATAATTTCAATAATATTAATAATGTTTATGAAATAGGAGGTAATAAATTAAAAAAAACTTTAATAATGAATAACATTGATATTACCAATTACAATAATATAGGATAATTTACCATTTAGGATATTCTAATGTTGTCAAATTTTTTGAATGCCTAGATAATATTTTATTTATTTCTATCCATTCTCTTTTGTTTTCCCTTTTAAATTGTTCAATTGTATGTGCATCTACGAAATTTTGATGTCTTTCTGTCAATTGTTTTTTAATAATATTTTGAATATTTTCGTTATTTTCAAATAAGACTTGAGTTCCTGCAATATAAACAGACCATTTTCTATCATCCACATTCACTGTTTCTAATTTATCTTGTATATTTTTATATTCATTTGGATTTTCAAAAAAGTAAATATACACTTCAGTAAAAAATTTTACCATTTCAATAACACTAGAACCGAAAATTGAATTAAAAACATTGTTATCAATTAATGCATCTGCTAAATACATTAAATTATCATCTAAATAATTTATACTATTTGTTTCTTTGTATGATGTTAATTTAGGAATCATAGAAGCGTTCCTTTCAAATCCAGTACATTTTATAATTACGTCAGCATCTATAGTATTATTGTTATATGTAACAATTCCTTCTTCATAAAATTCTTTAATTTCATCAGTAACTATTTCAATCATTCCAAGATAATAACCAATAAAAAATATATCCGAAACACTAATCGTGTGACCATAATGTTTAATATTATCGGGCCAACATTCAGGTTGTTTTGCACCTGATTTTTCATATAATTTTCTCCATGTTACCATATTATGTGTATTTACTACAGAATTATGAAGTAAATTATCAGTATCTCCTGTTTTATTCATAAAATTAATATATTCTATATATTTTGGACATACTGTACCTTTTCTTCTACACAAGATAGTAACTTCTTTTGCACCAGCTTCTAATACTGTTCTCATATTCTCAGTAGCAAATGCTCCCATACCAACAATTACTACTTTTTTATTTCTAAAATCAATATTATTCACGTCTTTTCCATACCCATTTATTACTTCTCCTTTAAATATATCTTGTTTATTCCAATTAACTTGTCGGGGAATACCTACACGGTCGTTAATCGTAAATAATACGCCGGTAGATTCTATTTCTGCACCTTCTTTCGTAATAATTTTATACTTACCATTATTTTTTTCAACATGTGTTACTTCTTGATTTGTAAATATGTTGTTTTGTATTTTATTTTTAATAGAATTAATATCATCTACGATTTCTCTCGGTGTAGTGTGATCTTTATTAATTTTGTTTCTTGGTTCATCTAAGAATCGATATGATTCTTCTGATGAATTAACTTGAGAGGTAAAATTTGCATATGTATTCCATACACCACCAATTTTATTATTTTTTTCCAATAAACATACCTTATATCCTTTATTAATTAATTTATTTGCTACATATAATCCATTTATTCCAGCACCAATAACTACAATGTCATAGGTTTTTTCTATAGTAGTTGTATTATTTACAATTAACTTGGTATCATCAATAGTTGAATATTTATCAATTATATTACTAATTTCTGTTTGTGTATTATCATTAAATTCAATAATTTCATTTGGATAATATCTAGTGTTCTCAATTTTTTTAACGAAACTATGAACAACGCTTTCGTTTTCTTTATCATATAAATAAACTATTGGAATATCAATATAATTTTTTAAATGTTCAATTAAAATATTGCTACTAAAATTAATTGGTATTTTTCGAATTTCAATGTTTTCATGGGAATCAGATTTTAATAAATCATGAGTAGCAAATTCAAATATACGAATAATAGGACGCTTTTCAAAAGTATCTTTATTTGATAAAATATTGGTAGCTATATTAGCACCTTTAACAAGATTTTGTAGTTTTAACCATGCAACTTCACTTACAATGCCTGATGAATCAGATGTTGTTGCAAAACCACAGTCGGTACCCGCCATAATATTATCTTTTCCAACAATATCAGCTGCTTCAACAATTCGTTTTGCTATCAAATTTGGTGTCTCAACGTGTTGCGATGATGTATCAATTAATCCTAAAACTAATATTTTATCTTTTGGAAATTCAATTTCTTTAAATATTTCGATATCATGATTGTGTGCATGATTTGCTGATTCTAACAAAATATATTTTGGTTTGACTTTTAATATTTCAGAAATAATTTCTTTTAAATTAATGTCAAAATTATGAGGAGCAGAATAGTTACCCCAACATATATGTATTCTTAATTTATCAGCATCAATATTTTCAAGTGCTTTATTTAAATAATATACATTTTTTTTTACAATTGATATAAATTCTCTGTTTGAAAGATGTTGATATTTAGTGTGACGTCCCATTGCTAAATCAGGACAATCAATTTGTAAATTGATATTTCGACTAGTTATTTCTTCATATTCAATTTTCAGATTTTTTGATAATTCAGATAAATATATATCATCATTTTCATAATATTGATTATGAAAAAATATAGATAATGTTCCAGGTGATGGAACACTATAAAAACTATCTTCGGGTTTAACGCCATTTATTTTAAGAGAAGTTAAATAATCATTTAAACTATGCTGTACATTTAATAAGTTTGTATAAGTAATTTTTCCTGTACATGCCGGATTTAATGTTTGAACTTTTTTATTCAGAGTAATTAAACCAGTTTTTGAAATAAACCTTCTTGAACATCCCGAACATTCTTTCAAATCTTTGGGTTGAGGTCCAATTGATAGATCGTTTTCGAAACCAGTTAATGAATTCAATATTTCTTCTGCATAGGATTTTCTACTCATTTCACCGTCATTTATAATATCAAGTCCGATATCTAATTGTTTTTCCATTAAAGTTATTGCAGTATCTTCTTTATTTCTTGGTAAAGATCCGACGTGTGTTGTTTTTATTTTAAATGAAGGATTTATTTTTTTTGTGTAATGATAATAATTAAATTCGTTCGTTTTTACAGGTTCAGTTTTTACAGGTTCAGTTTTTACAGGTTCAGTTTTTACAGGTTTAACAGATGTATTGGAAATTTGTTTTAATTTATTATTTTTTGTACATTTTTTTTTATTATTTATTTTAAAAATCTTATTATAAATATCATTACAAGACAATTGGTCATCAGATATATCTGAAATATCAATTTCATATGAATATTTACTCTCAATTTGAACGATTAATTCTGTTAATGATAAAGAATTTAAATCTTGATTGATTAAAGGACTATTATTATCTTCTATACCAATTTCATTAATTAGTTCATTAAATTCAAGTTTATTAGAATCATTTTCGTCACAAGTATTATCTTCTTCAAAAGTATTATCTTCTTCAAAAGTATCTTCTAAATTATCATTATTTTCTTTTTCGCTTTTCATAGCATAATTAATATCTATATTTTTATTATTTACAATATTATTATCGGAACGTTTTAATATATAATTGTCTTCATTTTTTTTATATTCAATATGGTTTATTAATTTTACATTATCACTTTTTTTTAATAGTATATGACCATTGCATCCGCCAAATCCAAAACTGCTAATACCAATTATATTGATTTCTGAATTTAAATTATTTTCAACAATTTTTAAACCATCATGCAAATTTAAATCCTTATTTATTTCAGATATATGTATAGTTTTTGGTATAGTTTGTTTTACTAATACTAAAATAGATTTAATGATACCAGCAATTCCAGCACCCGATTCTAAATGTCCTATATTACTTTTTATTGAACCTAAATAACATGGTGTTTTTCGTTCTGATTTAATTATTTCTTTTAAACCAGTTACTTCTATGGGGTCTCCGATTTTAGTACCTGTACCATGACATTCTATGTAATTAATATCATTTGTATCTATATTTGCAGATCTACATGCTTCTAATATAACTCTTGCTTGTGCTTCACTGTTCGGTACAGTAAGTAATGGAGAATACCCATTATGATTTGTTGCACCTCCTATTATTTCTGCATAATATTTATCTATTTTTGATTTTCTTCCAATTAAAATTAAACCACCACCTTCTGACCTTACATAACCATCAGCCGAGTTATCAAATGTTTTACAACGACCACTTTTTCCCAAAAATTTTGATTTTTTCATAGCATGTGTAAAATCTTTTGACCATAACATATTTACTCCACCTACAATGGCATAATCGGTAATTCCTAATTTAATATCTTTTATTGCGTCATTTAAACATTCAAGTGATGCTGAACAAGCTGTATTTACAACCTTAGATGGTCCTAGTAAATTGTAATGACTATTAATTCGTGCTGAAATAATACTAGGATTTTTCCCTATTGCATAATATGCAGATGATTTATTACCTTCATAATCCAAATTCCATGAGCCTATATAAACACCAGTTTTTGAACCCCATAAATCTTCTTTTTTTACACTTGAATCTTGAAATAGTAAATCTGATAAGATTAATGTTAATATTTGTTGTGGGTCCATTGATTCAACTTCCTTTTTAGATATTTTAAATTTATTGTAATCAAAATATAAATCATCTATAAACCCACAAGGTAAATCATCCAATTCATTAATAATGCGAATACCATCAAATCCATTTAATAATTTTTCCCAAAGATTATTCATATCATATATATCATATGGTAAAATACAACTTGCACCAGCAATTACAATAGGTTCATCATTTATATTATTTAAATGAATATTTGCATCAATATTATTATTTATATTTCTACCATAATTAGAAATAACATTATTTATAGTATCATATTTATACATTTCTTGTGGTCCAAAGTTAGGATAATATATTTGTAGAACACTAGAAATATCTGTTATTTTTAAAGAATTGTAATCTTGTAATAAAAGTGATTTATCAAATAATATATTTTTATCGAATTCTTTACATTTTGATTTCACTAAGTCAATAAATGAATTATCTAAAATTTTCTTTCTATTTTCCATTATGTATTCAAAATGATTCATATATCTATTCATTGAAGAAATATAATTATTTATCGATAATAATGATGTCATTTGTTCCATAACAGGATGAGCTCCAATTTCAATTATGTTAAAATTTTCATTAATGTATGTTTCTTTTATTGTTTTAATAGTATTAATTATATCTGATTTTGTGTATAACCATTTTTTCCAATGATCATCTGATAATTTACTAATTAAATTCGTGGTTGAAGTTAAAAATAAATCTGATTTACATTTATTTTGATTTTTTATTTCAATATTTAAATTTGTATTTTTATATATTTCATGATGCCATGGATTTTTAACATGCATTTTTTTACAATCAGGATTTGCATTTTTAAATTCTTCGAATGAGTCTTTTAATCCACAAACTGTACTATGAATTTTATTTTCTTCTTCAAAATTTAAAGAAGATTGAAAAGTATTTTCTACTAATTTTAAATCATAACCGTGACATAACCATCCTTCTACCTTTTCAACTTCTTTTGCTATTTGTAATGTTATTTCAACCGCATCGAACAAATTGATTAACCCAGAAATACAAGAAGCACAAACTTCACCAAAACTGAAACCAACAACTATATCAGGTTTTATACCCCAATTATTCCATAATTCATATAACGAAATTTGTACCGCTAATGTTTTTATACAATATTTTTGAAGTTCAGATAATGTTTGATCTTTTAATATATCTTCAAAAAATTGCCAATTTTGTGTATTATTAATAAGTAAATCATAGTTGTCATCATCCGAAATAACCCCTACACCAGAAAGTATAAATATACTTTTCATATATATACTTGAAATATAAATTAAATTATTAATTTTTTTGAAGATTCCCATGTAAAATCGGGATCATTTCTTCCAAAATGACCATAACATGACGTCTTAAAATATCTAGATTTTTTTAAATCTAATTGTGATGCAATCATTCCAGGACGAAAATCAAAATTATTATCAATAATTTTTAATAATTCTTCATCAGTTAAATTACTAGTTCCATAAGTGTTAATATTAATAGATAAAGGTTCTGCCACACCAATAGCATAAGATACTTGAATTAATACACGCTCTGCTAATTTTGCAGAAACAAGTGATTTAGCTACCCATCTACACATATATGCTGCAGAACGATCGACTTTCGTAGGGTCTTTTCCGGAAAATGCTCCACCACCATGAGCACCCCATCCTCCATATGTATCAATAATAATTTTTCGTCCAGTTAGTCCTCCATCACCATCAGGTCCTCCGATTACAAATCTACCCGATGGGTTTAAATGGAATATTGTGTTTTCATCTAAATATTGTTCCGGTATAACATCTTTAATTACATATTTCATAAGATCACTTTTAATATCTTCATTGGATATTCCATCATCATGTTGTGTTGATATTAAAATAGTATGTACTCTCTTTGGTTTTATATAACCATTTAAATTTGACCCTTTTTCATATTCAATTGTAACTTGTGTTTTTCCATCGGGTCTTACCCATGGACATATACCTTGTTTTCGAACTTCAGTAAGTCGTTTTCCCAATTTTGTAGCTAAATCATGCGAAAGCGGCATTAAAACTTCGGTTTCATTACTTGCGTAACCAAACATAATACCTTGATCTCCTGCACCAATGTCCTCTTCTTTTTTCCCAACATGAACACCTTGAGCAATATCCGGACTTTGCGAATGTAATTTAATGATAACTTCACATGTATCACAATTAATACCCTTATCTTCACTATCAAATCCAATATATCGTAAAGTATTTCTAACAATTTGTTCATAATCTACAGATGCTTTGGTTGTAATTTCTCCAAATACTATTACGAAATTTGTACCAGTACTAGTTTCACATGCAACTTTAGAATCAGGATCTTGTTTTAAACATTCATCTAAAATAGAGTCTGATATTTGATCACAAATTTTATCAGGATGACCCTCATTCACCGATTCTGATGTAAATAACAATGTATTTTTCATCTTTATAAGATATATTTACTTTAAATATTTTACTAAATTTTTAATCTACATTATAATTTATATTATGGAGTCTAAGATTGCCGACCTATCTTTAGCCGATTGGGGTAGAAAAGACATTGAATTATCTGAAATTGAAATGCCTGGACTAATGGAACTACGTAATCGTTTTGGTGAATCTAAACCTTTAGAAGGGTTTAAAATAAGTGGTTCATTACACATGACTATACAAACTGCTGTTTTAATCGAAACATTACATAACTTAGGTGCAACACTAAGATGGTGTTCATGTAATATTTTTTCTACTCAAGACCATGCTGCCGCTGCCATAGCACAAGCACAAACAGCTTCAGTATTTGCATGGAAAGGTGAAACATTAGAAGAGTATTGGGAATGTACATATAATACATTGAACTGGCCAAATAATGAAGGACCCGATCTCATAGTAGATGATGGTTCTGATGCTACTATGTTAATTCATGAAGGTGTTAAATATGAAAAGGAATATAAAGAAACAGGTAAGATGCCAAGTTTTGGAGAATTTGATTTAGTAAATAATGAATTTGATTGTGTGCTAAATATTATTCAAAGAACTTTAAAAGAGGATTCCGAAAAATGGACTAACATATCAAAGAAAATTATAGGTGTATCTGAAGAAACAACTACAGGAGTTCAGAGATTAATACAATTAGCTAAAAATAATACATTGTTATTTCCTGCAATTAATGTTAATGATTCTGTAACTAAATCTAAATTTGATAATGTATATGGTTGTAGGCATTCATTATGTGATGGAATATATAGAGCTACAGATGTTATGATAGCAGGAAAAAAAGCACTTGTTTGTGGTTTCGGTGATGTTGGAAAAGGTTCTGTTGAATCCCTTAGAGCTGCAGGAGCCACAGTATATATATCGGAGATAGATCCTATTTGTGCATTACAAGCAAGTATGCAAGGCATTGAAGTTGTTAGAATTGAAGATGTTGTTCATGAAATAGATATATTTGTAACTGCAACTGGTAACAAAGATATTATTAGATTAGAGCATATGAGAAAAATGAAAAACAATGCTATTGTTTGTAATATTGGACATTTTGATAACGAAATACAATTTATTCCTCTAATCAAAGACAAAGAAATTGAAAGATTAACTATTAAACCACAAGTTGATAAATTTACCTTTCCAGATGGTCATAGTATTATAATATTAGCAGAGGGAAGATTAATTAATTTGGGTTGTGCTACTGGTCATCCATCATTTGTCATGTCTTTTTCTTTTACAAATCAAGTATTGGCTCAGTTAGAGTTATTAAAAAATAAAGGAATTTACGAAAATAAAGTATATAATTTACCTAAAGAATTGGATGAAGATGTTGCTAGATTACATGTGAAAAAATTGGGGATAAAATTAACAGAATTAACCAAAGAACAAGCAGAATACATTAATGTTTCAACCAATGGACCTTTCAAACCGGATACTTATAGATATTAATTAAATTAATATTTAATATTGAACATCATTATATGATTATAATGATGTTATAATTTACGACAGATATATAAAATTTCACTTTTGCTTAAATTGTATTTATCATAAATATCATCTAATACAAACTTATTATCGTGTTCCATTTTATCTACAATCGTAGAAATGGATTTATGACAATATATTTGAACATAAAATCCACATTTTTTTAGTCTTTGTGTGAAATCTAAACCATATATTCGAACATGATCGGATTGACCAAAATGTTTTTCTCTTTCTTGAGGTTCTATAATACTATCATCTTCATATGTGTCTTTGACAAACCGTTGTGGAATCAACGCAATAAAAAAACCTTTTTTATCTAAGACGCGATATATTTCTTGCATAGCCTTTATATCATCTAAAATATGTTCTAATATATGACTTGCATAGACTAATTGAAAAGTATTGTCTGGAAAAGATAATTTAGTTGCATCTAAATAAATACAATGTAAATGTTTATATTGATCTGGATATAAATCACCACAAATATAATTATTTGAATATTTTTTCAAAATTTTTTGTATATTTGCTTCAGGTGCAATATGTAAAGTTTTATTATATTTTACTTTATTTTTATCTAAAAATAATGATGTAAATCGATCACGTCTAGAAGAAAAACATCCAGGTGTTGGACATGCCACAAACGGTCTTTTTGAAGGACCAAATGGTAAAAATTGTTCTTTGTTATATTTACGATTGCAAATAGAACAAATCATTATACTATAATTTATATTTATTTTCTGTTTTTCCTCGTTTTTCTATTTTCTTTTTCGCGATTCTTCTTCGTTTTTTCCTCCTCTTTTCTTCGCTTTTTTTCTTCTTTTTCTCTTTGTTTCTTTTCTTTTTCGCGTTCTTTTCTTTCTTGTTCCTGTTTTTTTTCTTTTTCCTTTTGTAATAATTCTCCCTTAATATCGTTAAATTGCACATTTGTTTTTCTTTTGTAAGTATCTACCATTTCTTTCAGCAAACCATCTTTAAATTCTTCACGAATATCTCCCTGTTTTCGTAATAATTTCTTCGCCTTTTTCTCCGCCTTTTGAATGTCTTTTTCTTCGGCATTTTCTTCTTTTTTGTCTTCTTTCATGCGGTCTTTAATAGAACGTCGTTTTTGTGTCAATCTTTTATTGATATCTTGTTTTGATTTTGCAATGTCTTTCTTTTCATTAGCAATTTCTTTTTTCCTGGTTTTCATGTCTTTTTTATATTTATCTTGGTTCAATACAATGGCATCTTTTACTACAAATGTTTCTAGTTCATTTAACTCTCCACTTTTCAGCATTTTTTTCAATTCTTTCACTTTCTTTCTATGGATTTCTGTCATTTTTTTCAATTCATTGTCTAAAGTTTGAATACGTTCGTCAAACCCGTTCAATTCATTTTCAATGATAACAATTCTTGGATCCACATTAACATCTTTTTCTAAATGTTTGTCTTTTGTTGTTTTTTGACAATCATATTTTAATGCAAAATAAACGCCTTCTTGGAATTGTTTTAATTTTTCGGGATTCTTCTTGTGTAAATCCGTCATTTTTTTCAGCACATTTTTTCGATACAGATTCTTATTTTTCATTTCAGTACGTAATTTTTGAATTCTATCTTTGATTCCTTTGACATGATACTTCGCTTCTTTCACTAAATCACGAATATTTTGATTGGCAACCTTTAAACAACCTTTTTGTACTATTCCATCATAATCATCACAAATATCTCTTAATTCATAAAAACGCGAAGACTCCAAGTCTTTAAAATCATCATCCATATTCTCATTTTCTTCTTCCATTTTTTGTTTTAATTCGTCAATGTCTTTTGTAGTTAAAGAACGTACGTAACGTTTGTCCATTTTTTCCACATCTTGGACATTTTCGATCAAAGGGGTCATAATTTTTTCGACAATGGGTTGTGAAAACTGTCTAGCATCTTTTTCACGATTCAAATAACTAATATGTCCGGCAATATTGTCCAAGAACTTCTTTTCACCTTCTTTTGTAAAATCGCCATCTTCTTTCAAATATGACTCCGAAAAAACGGAAAATTCTTCTGGCATTTGTTCTTCCACCGGTTTGCACAAATTCACCAATTTTACCATTTCCATTGCATTTTCGGTAATAGGGGTTGCTGTCATTAATAATACACGAACCGAATCACGTCCAGAAATAGCATAAGAATCCATTAAAGATTTATGTAAGGCCTTCATATCTGGTCTTTCCAAAGAAGACAAATCTCCTCCTCCGTATAGTTTATGAGCTTCGTCAATAATGAGCAATGTTTTGCGTAATGGATCCAAAGAACCATTTTTATTTACCAAACGATCGTAGTAACTGTTTTCTTTGGATACTAAATTACTGAATTGTTTGTAAGAAATGGGACGAATACTCCATGCATTGGATAATAATTTCATTCGTTTATTGTGATCGGCAGGTAGTTTTACACCATCGGCTACCATAGTACGTATTTGTTCATTGCAAATTTGATCAAACATATTTTTCCATATATCGTTTTTTAAAGTTGTACGTGTTACCCACAAAATAGTATAGTCTTGGACTGCAAACGTAGAACTGGCGGATGCAATGGCGGAACATGTTTTGCCAGTTCCTGTACTATGCCACAATAACATACCTTTTACAGGACATTGAGGACTAAAATATTCCTTAATAAAACGTTGTGTTGGTGTATATTTAATAATGTTGGCACCGCCTTTTTTCTTGGACACAACACTATCATCACATAAATTTTCCATTTTCACATCTTCCCATTTTGCATTTGAAAAATGGTCTTTGATGTATTTACGCATAGTAGAAAAATTCATGTTTTTCAAACTATATCCTTTTACTTCTTTTCCAGAAGGGAGGACAATGGTTTCATCAGAACCCGGATTTACCACAATAGGTGTTCCTTTGATAATTAATTTCGATGGCATGCGTTTTGGTCCTCCGCCACTTTGGGAAGAAATGGAGAATTCATGGACGGCTTTGTTTAATTCATAATCAACCGAACCAAAAATAGATGTTTCCTCTAAATGATGTGTAAAATTTAGCAGTTTCATATCCAAGTTCAATGATTTTAAGTATAAATCAAATGCACTCTTGGAGTCTAAGAACGATTTTTGTATTGTTTCAGGAATAGACAAATCGTATATAAAAACATGTAAAGGCCATCCTTGGGTAGGATGAAAAGTAAGACCTTTTTGACCACATGTACGCGTAGCACGACCAATCACCTGTTTTTGATCGGCCGCATTTACGGGTGGTTCAAATATATGCACATATTTGACATCAAACAAATCGATTCCTTCTTTAAACCCGCTGTCCATAACAATGAAACGAATCTCGCGCCCATGCACATTTTCAGGACGTTTGTTATAATTTGCCAGCATTTGTTTTTTAGTTGAAACGTTAATTGGTTGATCAAATACATTTACTGAAGAAAGAAGATAGAAATTATTATTTTTTGTTTTGTTTAATTGATATGAACTTAATAGTTCTATTTTATCAAACCGACTCTTTGCATTTTCACCCCCGGTTTTTTTACTAGAACTTTCTTCATCTCCTTCGCTGATTTTTTCCAATGATTTATTTTTTCTTACTATTTTTTCTTTAGGCAAAGCACTTGGAGGTCTAGGAGTATCTTCTCTTACCTTTTTCTCTTTTTTAGATGATTTAGGAGTTTCCGGTGATTCTGCAGATAATTCTCTTTTGGGATTGCCTTTTGCATTTGCATAATATCCCAATTCATACCCACTTGACATAAATGCAGATGCTAACATACGGGCACCTTGGTTTGACGATTTTACATCACAAAAAATAAAATGCTTATAATGGTGTCCATCCTTTTTCATGTCGTCTTTGTCTAATTTTTGAATTTTTTGCAACAAAGTATGTAATTTGGGAGAATGGGACTTGATATTTTTCAAAAAGAGTTCTGGGTCAAATGATTTCGAATCTAATTTAAAATCTGGATTGGATTTACTCCAATTACTTTTTTTGCGTATACAATCTGAATCAAATGTAGATATTGTATTCATATTTTTACTAAATTAGCTATATAATATAGCAATATATTTAGAAACAGTTTCATTATATTTCCGGCGTTTTAAATAAAAGTGTTATAATATAGTATAATAATGGTATCGACTATAAGTACACAAACAAAATCAACTAATCTAGGAGGTCCCTTTCCTGGATTTTCTGCAAAGCAAACTGTATTAAATTATAAGGACGGACAGCAAACAACAACTCGTTTTATATTGCGCACTGGATGGAATACTGCATATGCAAAAGGTACATATAATGGTAGATCACGTGTTACAACTCCTTTCCGTGCAGTTAATAATGCCGGCGATTTTCTCTCTCGTAAAAACTATAAATGTGGAGGACCTACTCCCATGAGCAAATGTTCTATTGGATGGTGTGGAAGTAAGATTTTCCTTGGATCTCAAATTGATAATTGTGATGGAACAGGAGTCCCTGCATCTTCTACTAATGTCAAGTATGTTTATGATTCTTCTGACTATGTTACCTTTAGGAGACAACAAGCAATTAACCACAATTATAATGATTTAAAGAATGGTGGTGATGATCACAATGGATCCTATGTAGCACTTATGGCTATTCGTAGATAAATTTTCGAAATAATAATAATTTAACAATTATTATTAGATTCTCTTATACTATAGTATAATGGTCAATAAATTGATTTCCGAAACACCTATCATCAACAATATTAACAATGGAATATTGTCTAGTCGTCGTGCGATGCCGTTAAAGGGAATTTCTTCCGATAGTGCAAACAGTTTTGCGAATGGACGTATGTTATTTACACGAACGTATGAAAAAAAACCAACAACTGAAACTGGTATTTTACTAGCCAATAAAAATAATTTAATAGGTGTTACTAATCGGCACGCATCTCAAGTTGCCAAAAACAGACGTGTCAATAATATTGCCAATGGTACACTAAATGCATCCCAAAAGAAGATGGCCTTTACAAATGGAAATGAGGTAAATACTGTTCGAACTGCACTTCAACGAACTAGAAGTGGTGGTTCCCGAGTTCCCGCCAAAGTATTTAATAGATACAATGGCGCACCCACTTTTTATGACTAGATAAGATGTAAAATAATGGCAAATCATATTTTCCATATTCATTTTATAGAATATGGTAAATTTTTTTGAACAACCTGTAAAAACAAGTGACTTGTTAAGTGATACAAAAATTCTATTGAACTTTCTTAACCCAATGAATAGTTATTTCAGCAATTATCCGGAAGACATTATATCAATTTATGATTTTTTAGATTATATTTATGATGTATTCGATTTTCGTACAACATTCAAAAACATCAGTGGAAATGAAAATTTAAAAAAACAATTTGTAAAAGATGGCATTGCAAGTATTTTAAAAGACAATTATAAAATGACAGAAGAAGAATTAAAAACAAAATATTCGAAACAGGCATTTATGGAATTTGCAAAAAATGGATTTAACATGTATAAAAAACTTGCAAATACTGTAAATGATAATTCATTAAGTAATAAAGATAGTGTTACTATTAACGATGCAATGCAATTGTTTAGTTATAGTCAATCAAATAGTGATACAAAATATTTAGAAAGCAGTATTTTGACATTTTTGAAAGACGATAAAAGTGGAACTTATGATAGTTTATTCATTAACGTTAATGGAGTGGTTATTACATTCAAACAATTGAAGTCAGTCATTAATAAAAATAATATGTATTTTTCAGAAACACAATCAGATCGTGGTTTTAAAGTCATTGATAGGAATGCAACGAGTTCTGATGATTTTCGAATTAAAATGGCAGATAGTATGTTTTTAATTGATGGACAACGTGAAATGGGTTATATAAATGTAACAAATTATCCGGATTATAGAGTTGAAATGTATGCTCATGATCCAAATATAAAAGTTTTATCATATCACGTAGATACAAAAAATGAAGGTTTGGTTTCAAATTTAAATGATTTAAGAACTATTGAGTCGGGTTCAAATTTAACTATTGCCGGACATGAAGGTATATGTGTATATAAAATGAGTCAATTTGACAATTTAAATTCGGGTATTTCAGAAGTTTATATTAATAATAAAAATACAATTATGGTACATTATCCTCTTGAAACACAAGACATAAATTTTGTAGTAGATATTCAATTTACAAAAAGAGGCACTAATACAGAATTATTGATTAATATATTCGAATTGACCTTATATGATGGTATAAGTACGACAAATGCAATAAATGTAATAACTTTGTTACAATCACAATTGTATTTTATTTTTGCATCTAATAGTAAATTAAATATAAGTCAAAATGAATTTGTAAATGATGTTTTGGTAATGAAAATTCAATATTCGGATTATACTAATATTTCTAATTTATTAGGAACTGGTTTAGACTTTAAATATAGTGATAAAGGATTGTTGGTTGTACTAGGCGAATATGAATTTGCGTCACAAGATAATAAATTATATTATAAAATCACAGAAGAAGATGGTATAGACGAGGATACAGATGAAGACATTACTATATTTGATATATCCAATAAAGGATATTTATATACTTCTAATTCGTCCGGAGGATCTGCTGCAGTAAAATGGGATGTTGTTATGACAGAAGGATTACATTATTTGTATAATCAAAATAATAAAAATCACCAATTTACTATTCAAGCAAGTATGGCATCGTGGGGTAGAAGAGTTTATCCATATTGGTTTGTAGATGAAGAAATTAGTGATGATTTTATGAGAGTACAGGATTTCCCTAAGAATTCCTTATTAAACCCACGATTAGAAAAAACAACCGATAATAGTAGTTTTACGGAAAGATTAAACAGAATTCCTTTTGGACCTGCTGGATATAAAACAATTATTACTGAAAACGATGAATTATCATATAGTGGCGTGGATGGAGCACCTAAAGAAATGTTTGCTAATATTCCCGATTCATATGTAGAAAAACCTGACAATTCCTCTAAATTTACTGCTAGTTTGTTACAAGGTTTGTTGGTCGAAAATTTACTTTCCTATAACGAAGAACAAAAACTAAAGGATGTTACATTGTCTAACTTTCAAGCAATTTACCATGATGGTCAAATATTGTATTTTTTAAAATTAATCAATCAATTGATGTATGGTTATCATTATGTTCAAGATAATGGAACACCACAAAATAAACAGAATGTAGATGCAATTTTGAATAATAAAAATGCTTCCATTGAACAAAAAATATCACAAACCAATAACCTGGTTTGGTCCTTATTGAAACAAGTGAATATAAAAGATTTTTTGGAAAATCATTATTTCCTAACAACCAACCAAGAAATTTTAAAATTGTTTGAAAAAGTAAATTCATTTAGTGACTTTGAGACTGCGTTTAATGAAGATACGTTTGTCTCTTTACTGTTAGAAGAGAGTGCAAAAACAATGGCACCAAAAATAATTGAATCGAACAATAAAATAATTACAACATATACTAATTATAAAAAGAATAGTACTAGTTTAGTAAATAAAATAATTAAAACTATAAATCACGCACAATTAATGGAATTATTAAATTATACCACGTATTTTCCTTTATCATTTGGAAATAATGTATTGGATGGTATTAAAACAATGATTTCTGATTTATCGGTTGAAGCGAAGACATATGTTGAAACATTACAAAAAGGTTTAGATAATAAATATGCAAGTGTTAATTCCGAAATTACAAGTATTAGCAATTCATACCAACAAACAACTGAAAATGAATATGGTGAAACGGTAAAAAAAAGTAATGATGTTGTATATAGTGCTAATAATTTATATAAAGAAACATCTAATACTGTGAAACAAATGAAAGATGCATCCGTATTTGTAACTACATATAATAATGGAAAAGCAACTTTGAATGATGAAACAACGAAAACAAAAATAAGTGAAGTAGAAAGCAAGACCTCTGAAATACCAAATATGACAAATAATGCAAATGATACACGAGAATCAGTTGTCAATAAAATAGTGAAGTAAAAAATTAGTATATTGATTAATCTACCATAATATTATATTATGGTAAATGCGAGTGAATTCATAAAACAATTTGTCTCACCAATTGAGATGTTATTGACAAACTATAAAGAAGAAACAATTTCTGTGTTAGATTTGATAAAAATTTTCCAAGAAGTATTGAATTTAAAATCTAAATTAAAAGAAGTGCAAATTGCGGAGGGGGGTGATCCAAATTTAATTGAAATGTTTCTTACTGATGTTATCTCTTTTTATGTAAAAAATACATATAAACTTACAGATGAAGAACTCAACAATAAATATTCAGTACAAACTTTTATTAAAGTATCGAAAGAATATCTTGCAGTAGATAAATTCTTTGCCGAGGAAATTTTTGATAAATCAGTTACAGATAAAACTAAGACAACATTAGACGATTATGTAAAAATGTTTATAGATATTGAAAAAAATAAAAGTGACGAAAAGAATCTAGAACGACAAATGTTGATTTATTTACTTGATTATAAAGAAAAAAAATTAACCAAGTACAATAAATTAATCGTTACACTTGGCGGTGCCTCATACGGTTTGGATATATTTGTAAATAGTTTTTTATGGGGTATGGCACAAGTAGATGCTTTATTTCCTTCAGAAGCAATGGACGATACTTATAATAAATTAGCGTTTATGTTAATCAATGGTGTATTTGATGAGAACGATATATCTTACAAATCTGGCGACAAGGTAAAAGATGTTGTTTTTAATAATTTTTCACCTAATTTTACAAGTGGTCAGTCTGTATTTTTAATAAAATTAGTTGTTACCGTTTTGGAAAATTACAATTATGTAATGACAACCGGTAGTGATGAAGTAAAAAAAGCATTTCTCGATGTCTTTAATAATGCAGAATATTCATTGTCTCAAAAAGCATCACGAACAACTCGTGTGGCATATAATAGTCTTACTAAAATTGATGTAAAAGAAATTTTAGAAACAGTATATTTCATTGTACCAACAGAAGAAATAGTACAATTATGGGAAGGTGTTACAACATTTAGTGAATTTGAAGCACGTGGTGATAAGATCGAAAGCGAATCAGATTTATATTCATCTGAACAAATTTTACTTGATAAATTAATGAAGTCGGATGCAACCGATTTAATGCCAAAAATTATTGCATTAAACAATAAGATTCTTCAACGTTATAATGATTTTGTTAAAAAATATCCTGATATTGCCAAAATAGTATTAGCACAAGTAAACAATTCTATTGTTTTAACACATTTAGTTACTATGTTCAATTATCCATTTGAACAATCTCTTGGAACCTATTTAATTAAGGCTTTTAGAAATGTGGCATCTACATTGGCACAAAAAGATAAAGATGCTATCGTAAATGCTAGTACAAGTTTAACAACAAAATTTACAAAAATAGATAATGATGAAGCAACTATTGATAAAAACTATCAAGACAGTAATGATGATAGTGGTGCTACTGTGAAAGCATCCAATGATCTGGTCTATGAAGCAAACGATTTATATAGTGAATCTACAAAAACGAAAAAAACGATTGAAGAATTATCTAGTTTTGCTGTCACTTATAAAGATGGTGTTCCAACAAAAACGGATGAAGAAATAGTAAAAGTAGAGGGTGATATTCAAAAACAAGTAGAAACAATTCCTGCAAAAGTAAATAAAGCCAATGTATTAAGAGAAAAAGTTGTCAATAAAAATGTTTCTTAATTAAAAAACTCATGCTATGATTATTTCCTACTATAGTGTATAATATGTATGCCTATTTAGCCGAATTTATTGGAACTTTATTTTTTGTCTATGTTGTTATTGCCACAGGTAACCCATTAGCAATTGGTGCATCTTTAGCACTTATTTTGCTATTGAGTTACCGTTTAGATATTATTACTGTCAATCCTGCAGTCACAATTACTTTGGCCGCGGCCGGTAAAATTGCGCCTACCGAAATTATACCATTATGTGTAATGCAAGTATTAGGTGGTTTAGTTGCACTTGAAATATATAAACGTTATAACTTATAAGTGCAGTTAGTGATTTTTTAAATTTATAATTATTTATAAATTTAATGAAAATATTTATTTTTTCATTTTCAAAGATTTCCATGTAAGAAGTTTTTCGATGTCAAAAAATCGTATCGTAAATCTATATACAATATAGAAAAACAATAACACTAATATTATCATAAAAAAATAAGAAAATGCATTAGTAATAGATAATTCAACGTTGTTATTGGGTATGGTTAATAATTTATTAGTAAAACCTTCGCATTTACATGATTGTGATTCTTCATCAGACTGGTCATTGTTTGAAACTGCATCACATTGACCGAATACAGCAACGTTTCTATAACGTACAATTTCCCTTGCAATATGTGGGCGAAATATTTCTAATGAATCTTCATATTTTTTATAATCAGAACCATCAATATTTTTATTTTCCTGTGTTGGACCTTCGCCGAACAAAGAAGCGAATCCGGTTGCCGGTTTTTCGACACGAATGCATATTTGTTGAGGTGGAAGTCCAGGAAGAGTTAATTTATTTGTATTGTCTTGATTGTCTTTTATAGAATTAACTAAATCATCCGCAAAATTTTGAATAGAGATTTCTTTGAATTTTTGTCCCGGACATAAATTACTACGTCTGGCATCAATACTTGGTTCATTTTCTGGAATATTACTGGAAAAAATGCCTTTCATACATGCTGATGGAATACGCGACGTTTGATTATTTCCACATTCATAAGTCATATTTAATAAGATGGTGATTAATTCAAAAATACTATATCCAACCCCACCGGTCGGTTTATCGGTAGATAAATATTCAGCAACTTTCATCTTGAGCATATTATTCTGACCTGATTGACGAGCTTTGTTACTTCTCTTTGATGATTCTTCTTTGTTTCTTTTTACTCTAGCTTTACTTTCACTTGCCGCGGACACGCCCACTGCTTGGCCCTTTTTGTTGTGTTTTTTAATTTGTTCATTTGCGCTGCTCATAGTACTTTTTACTTTTGCATTCGTATTTGAAGTAATTGCATCAGATTGTGCTTGGGTTGCAGCATTCAATTTATGTGTTTGTTCTACAAATTTTTCGGGTGTTAATCCCGGTCCAACAATATCTCCCATTTTTACAAACCCTTCTTTCACCACCAGTAGCGATTTAGGATCAATGTCTTTCATGTCTTCCTCTGTAACCCATCCAGAAATCACATCCGTTTTTTCATCATTACTATATACTTTTACCTCGCTACAAGTAGGCATTTCTCTTTTATAAATATCATTCAAATAATCAGTAGAATTTGAAGTAGGTATATTATCCATATTTGAAAACATTGAATCAGTATCGAGTGTTTTTAACGATCCAAGTAATGAATACAATAATCCACTGTTTCCACCCTTGGCTTGACCCATTGCACTCGTCATGACATTATCGACTAAAACAGATCTATTTTCTGTTTTTGTATCGTCGTCTTTGTTTATGCAAAGAGTGTTTGTATTAATAAAATATCGATTTCCAACTAAATCGGGCGAATTAATATAAACATCTGATTTACCTTTAATTAATGCATCGGCATAATCACCTATCAAATCTTTTGAATTCATTTTCATATCTTTGGGAGATTTATATAATTCACCATAATTTATAAAATTTGAATCAAAAGTATTATATACATTATAATCATCGCTCATTATGATATATATTGAATACATATAATTATATTTTTCTTCAATGACTAAATAATAATCTTTAGTAAATATATATTTATGAGTAGTACAGAAAAAATAACTACAACTTTAGATGATTTATGGAACAATAACAGAAAAAATGAAAAATATAAAGAAGCATCTATTGTGCAAGCAGTTCATGAATCATTAATGTTTAATAATATTTATAATAATAATTTTGACTGGGAAAAATATCTGCAAATATATTCTGATATTATTGATGAAAATACGGAATTTGCATGTTATAAACACTGGATTGAAAATGGAATGCATGAAAATAGATGTGCAGGAATAAAGAATTCACAAGCACCCTATGATAGATTTGAATGGGAAAGTTATTTGTCTTTGAATCCTGATTTACATGAATTAAACAATGAATTCGATTTATATAATCATTGGATATCCAATGGTATATATGAAAATAGAATGGTGACTGAAATCGAAACTTTTATGAAACCAACAAATACCAGTCAAGTGATAGATGTTAAAACTGAAATAGATTTTTTTGAGGACAACAAAATAAATAATCATTGGATTGTTTTATTAAATAATTATTTGGATGAATTAGACTGGAAAGATTATTTGACAAAATATGATGATTTAGTAAATGGAGGTGTTCAAACAAATTATGATGCCACTTTACATTGGATTTTTCATGGAAGAACTGAAGGAAGACTAGGACAAAGTTTAAAATTGAAAAAACATAAAAAAAAGTCTATGAAAAAAGATAATCTTAATAAAAAAGACAAATTTATAAATAATGAAAGTAAAAACTATTACTTAGAAAACATTCCTATTTATGTTATTAATTTACCATATCGTATTGATAAAAAAGTGCAAATGGAATATCAATTACAAAAAAGTAATATTAGTAATTATAAATTCATAGAAGCTATTGGGAAAGAAAACAAACTTGTACAAGAAAAATTTAAAGAATATAATGATAAATTTGCATCGAAGGAAATAGAAACTACACTTTTTCGTTCCATAGAGGAAAAGAAAACAATAGAATCTATTGGTGCGATTGGTTTAATTGTTACAACGATTGAACTGTTTAAAGATCTAGAAAGTAAGAAAGCGACTGATATTATTATTATGGAAGATGATATTCATTTTCACAATGCATGGAAATTTATGATTAAACCATTGAAATCCTGCCTGGATGATGTTGATTTACTTTACCTTGGGTATAATAATTACTTACCGGAAATAAACCAATTTCTGAAAAAGGATAATTTAAATATAACTGTTCCCATTCCATACAATAGAAGTTGGGGATCATTTTATGGAACCTATGGTTACATTTGTAGTTCTAATTTCCGTAAAAAGGTTATTGATTTGGGTATAGATTGGTTTATACAAAACAATGCAACGTTAGATTATGGATATAATATTTTGAATTGGAAATGTGAAATCGATGTACATACAGTTACTGGGGAACAGTTACTATATCCTGATATATATGATCCTGAATCAATCCAACAAATAAGAAAAGATTGTGACGAGTTTTATAATATTCGCAAAATTAATTGTGACGATTATATATATACTATGAAATCAAATATTACTTTTGTATTTATAATACCTAGTTATAATAACGAAAATGCTATTGAAAAAAATCTCCAATCTATTTTTGATCAAACTTATACTGATTGGAAAATTATTTATATAAATGATTGCTCTACAGATAAAACACACGAAAAATTTGAAGAATTAACTGAAAACTATAAAGATAAAATTACTTATATTCATAACAAAGAAAATTATGGTCAGGCATTCAATCGATATCGAGCATATAATATGTGCAATGATGATGATTTTTGTGTCTTGTTAGATGGTGATGATTGGTTGGCAAATAATTATGTGCTACAATATTTAACTACCTTCATACCTTTTCATAACGTAGAAATTACATACGGAAATTTTAAATATTTCGAAAATGGTGTTGTAGATAACACCTTACGATGTCCTGGAGATTATAGTGAAGAAACGAAAAAACAAAAAAATTATAGAAAAGATAAATGGAGAGCTATGCATTTACGTGTGATGAAAGCGAGTTTATTAAAACAAATTTGTGTGCTAGATTACATGAATGATAAATTTGGATTTCAAAATTGTGCAACTGATTTGGTCGAAAGTTATGCGTGTTTAGAATTATCTGATGGAAAACATAAACATGTTCCTGAATGTTTGATGATATATAATAAATCAAATTCAGAATTATATGATAATTCTTATTATAATCAACAAAAAAGTTCTACAGAAAAGCGAAAACGAAAAGGAATTGTAAATAGGGTATTAAATATACCCCCCTATCAAAACAAAATTAAGAGTGAAAATATTGTTGTAATTGACATCGAAAAATCAGACTATACTACATTATTAAAAAGATATAAAAATGAACTGAAAAGCAAAATGGATTTATTGTTGGTAAAAGGAAGTGAAATACATTTTTATGTAGAAAAATTGAATGCTTATAAAGAAATTATTTATTTGACTTAAATTAACTAATATAAACAAAATATATTATGTTTATATTATGGAAAAAAAAGAAAGAGAACCTACTCCTCCTCATATTATTCAACAACTACAAAAACGTGATAAATTAATACATTTGTATTATTGCACAGGACGTCCTATATTTAATCAAATACGCGATAGCAAACATGTTTTTATAGAAGAAAATAATAGACTATCTGGTTTTTATTATTAATTTTTATTACATTCCCAAAATTCAACTCCTATACCCGTAGAACCAAATCCACCTTCTCCTCTATCTGTTTTTTCAAAAAAATCTTCTTCTACTAATTGAACTATAATTGGTCGCAAATCAGCAGCACATATTTGCAATAATCGAGTGTATTGCTCTACTACAAATGGTTGGGGACCACCAGAAATATTACGAAATGCTCCGATAATGCTACCGCGATATCCACTGTCAATGACTCCTACCGAATTTGCCAACATTAAAGGTGTTTTAGAAATACTTGATCGAGGGTACATATAATAACTAGTAGGTTTCCATGATTTACTATTTTCATCGAACAACCTCATTTCACATTTAATATTCATACTTACAAATTGTGAATCCAATAAACTAATAGAAGTTGTTTCCGGAAAAAACAAATCAAATCCGGCATTTGGAAATTCATTGTTTATTGTTTCATTATTGTGAGACTTGATACTTTCCACGTATTTATCATAAAGATTTTTGTAGTCTTTTTTCACACTAACATAAAGTAAGGCGCATTCACTATTATTTCGCATTATACATATTTCCATTAGGTTATATTTATATTTATTTATATGAATATAAATATATCTTTCATCGCATTATATATTTAACTAATAAATATCTTACACAGTTGCATTAAAATTTATATTTAAAAGATAAAAAATGATTTTAAAAACGTTTTATTAAATCTTTTCTAACTTCTTCTAGTTCTTGGTCGGAATAAACAGTATTTTTGATAGTATCTTTAATTTTTTTAAGATCTGATTCAGGAACTTCTTCTAACTTATGATAATCAAATTCATCTATTTTTTGAGAATATTTAATATAGAATGTATAAGGAACAGTACCACACAAATATAGATAATATATCATCCAATTTGCCTCTTTAAAATTATAACTGTCATATTCAGACCTATCTACAATTGGAGCATCAATTAAATCCATATATTCGTCACCCAATATATCGGTATCAAATGATGGTTCGCAATTTAATATATTTCTTGCTTCATCTTTTGTTAATAATCCAGTACGTATTCTAGCTGATAAATAAACAATGCGTTTGTCAATACCAAATTTACGAGGCAACAAATAAGAACCTACAAAATCTGTATAACTATTTTCTCCGTGTTTCCATCCATAAGATTTGTAACCAATAAATTTTTTCATTTCTTCATCGAGTTCAAAACGATTAACATCTTGAAAATGAAATGGACGAATTTGTTCAATATTTAAAGTATTATAATGTAATTGGTCTTTGAAATCAAATAAAGGATAATTTACTAAGTCTTTTTTAAAAAAATTTCTATATACATCTTTAATATATTTTGCATCCATATATGTCCATGCTTTTGGAGTACTACCCTCTGTTTTGTAACAATGTCCGTTTAAAATATACTTTATATTATATTTTTCACAGGTTTCGTACATTATTTTTGTCATAGCAATATCATTTGGAATATCACAATCAGGTGTTCCTGCCATTAAAAATGCTTTATTTAAATTATCAAACTCTTCTTTATTTACATAAAACTCTATAAAATCAACATTTAATTTTTGAACCAATTGTTTCATATTAAAAATTGCATTATCAGTATTCCAATGATTATTAAAATGTATTACTAATGGTTTTAAACCCCATTTTTTAACTGCAGCATATAACATTGTTGAACTATCTGCACCACCAGATATACCTATAATACAATTATATTTTCCCTTTTCCTGTTTCATAGTTTCTAATACTGGAAAAAAATCTTCATTTTTACTATCTAATTCTTTATGCATTTCACAAAACATACATATACTTTCTTTAAATTTAGATAAATCATCTGTAATTAAGCATTTTTTACACTCCATTTATATATTTATTAATAGAAATTAATAAATACAAATTAAATCTGTTATTTTTTTAATTCTAAATAATCTCTATAAAATTCATTAATTTCTGGAAATTCTGCAATTAATTTATCACAATCCTCTTGATTGTATATTCTACCATTTTGAAATAAATCAATATGTGCGTTAAAATTTATTATATCAATCCTACAACCATAACTACTATGTATATCACAATATTCAATATTATTTATTTTTCTTATGTTTTTGCATGCACTTCTATTATTGTTATAGTAATCTTTACAGTTTGACATACATCCATAATAATGCATGTTAAATTCATGCATATTTTTCCATAAATCACAAGATATTGATAAAAATATACTATCGTTTGTTAAAATTTTTATAGGCATTTTATAATTTATACAATGTAAATACATTCCATAATCCATTGAATTATCTTTATTATCCGGAAACGGAGAAAAATTAATAGCATCCAATAATTTTCGTGATACTAATCTTCCTATGCCAATTGTTTCATCTTTTCTTTTACATACATAACCATACCATTTGCAAAAACGCCTGGTACCTTCTTTAATATCAACCATGTCAAAATCTGATTTACCTACATATCCTGCTCCATTTAATATTTCAGTATATGCTCTGTCCATCCAATTCTCTGAAATCCAATCGCTACTTCCAATAAATAATAAAGCATCCGGATTAAATCGTTTAGAATAGATAAATCCCGCATTCCATTTTTTTCCTAAAGGACGGTTTTTATGTTTTATAAAAACGGCGCCTTCTGATATTGCGGTTTTATATTCACTTTCTGATTCTCCAATAACGATAACGTAATTAACTTTATTTTTTTCAAATGCGCGTCTTATTGTATATTTTAATAAAGGTTCCCTTCCAAAAACTGGAATAACTGCAACAATGCATTTTTTTTCTATATTCTGTTTAATAAATCCTACAGAAAAGTTAATTTCTGACTTAACACCTCCATTTAAATCACTATTTTTGAAATATTTATTGTATTGCTTTATATAACATTTTGAATTATTAATATATTCTTCAGTCCAACATAGTGGTGGAACTGTACTGCACGTTTCACAATCATATAATCCAATGTAATCTTTGCCTAATTCCCTTTCTCTCTCTCTACCCCTACTGCACAAAATAGGTTTATCGCACAATAAATATTCTTTAATTTTATTACTTCCTCCTACGTGATTACAAAAATCTCTATATGTTGATGCCAATACATCGCAAAATCTAAAATAATTTAAAATCTCTTTCTTTTCCACTGTAAATGATTTTACCCAGTCATAACTAGTGATTTCATTATATAACTCTTGTGTTAATCTATGTGGATTCACTTCAAATTTAGTAAGTGCTAATAAATGAATATTATGACCTTGATTTCTTAATAATTTAATTGCTTCTAATATTGACTTCGGATAACTATTAATAGCTATTCTTCCACAAATACAAATGACAAATGCATCTTCTGAAAAATATTGCAATTTTAATTGTTTTACTTCTTCGTCAGTTTTCCAGTTATACCAATTTTTATTAACTGATTGTTCTTGTAAGAAGAAAGGTTTAGAGTTTATTTCATTGTATAAATTGTTTTTAAACACATGTGGATACAATATAGATTTTTTATTTCGAATAGCTTCAATCATACTTTGTGTAATAAAATATAATCCATGTGAATTTTCTTTATATGGTATTGGTGAAAGAAATACATTATTTTTGTTAATAATTTTATTATTAACTTTATTTCTAGATATTGTAATTTGTGGTATTAAATCTCTATTACCTGAAATAAAAACATTATTGTAATACAAAGTAATATTGTTATCTAATATATTATTAATAAAGTTTGTCTCGTTTATACAATCACCATTACTATTTGAAGTTAATTCATCATATGATTTATTGTTTTCGATATTAATACAACTAAAATCATTTATATTATTGATTTTACTAATACTTATTGACTTATCGAATAAATCAGTTAATATTAATAAATTTTTCGCCAATAATTGTCTCCATGCTTTATTTGTACTAGTATTTTCACTTATTTCTATTCTATCGTTTATTATTGTTTGTTGCTTCAACGTTGTTTTGTGATTTAGTAAATGACCTTTTTCTATATAATAGTGAAAAGCATCTATATCACTAAGCAAAAATTTCAAATCTTGATTGATTGTAATATAATCTTTCCAGTTAAATTGATGTGCATATATTTCGTCTGAATTTAATACATATGCTTTTCTTCTTTCCCTAATTCCATACAATAAATAATGCCATACGGCATCTTTACTAGTTTTTAAATTTTTTTTTAAATCAGGAAATGTATTGATATAACGTTTCCAATCAAATGGTTTTATGTTTTCTTTTATATGAAATAATGAAATTTGTAATAAAATAGTATATGCTTCTTCTGGAGTCTTTATTTTATTATCTTTCCCATGAATTTCATCAAAATGAATGTTTATAAACTGTTTAATTTCGTTCATGTATATATTTTAATAACAATATAATTATATCGAAAATTATATTCCATAAATATTATAATGATAACAATATTAATCAATATTAAAATCTTTTCCTAAATACATATTTGACCATATATTATCAATATTCTTAACAAAAATTTCAAGTTTAAATAAAAAGAAGTTATTAAATTCATAATCTGCATTAATAAATAAGATTGACTGGTACTTTTTTTCATTCTTTTGAATATTGTCTTTTTCTTGTATTGGCACAAATTGGAAACATATATTGTATTTTTGAAATTTTGTATTAATTTGTTTTAAATTATCCTCTTTTTGATATAAAACATATATTCGTTCAAATATATCATTCAGATGATATGCTTTAAAAAATTTTTTTGTAACATCCCAATCATATTTTTGTGATAATTCCTTAAACAAAGTACTTTTTTCATTTTTAATATTGGCCCATGTCATTTTTGATTTATCTTTCCAATCTATACAACGAATAGGGTGTTCAAATTTACGAATAAATTGTACATTCAAAAACTTCTTAAATATAAAACTCATCCAGATATCATCAATTGCCTTAATATCTTTTGAATATTTTTCATAATCATATAATTCATTAAATAAAAACAAATGAGTATCAATTATAGACCCGCCTGGTCCAAAATAATGAAAATCAGTGATTTCTGGTCTTTGTTTTCTTTCTATTTGCTTATATGTTAAAGTAGATTTCCAATAATCACATTCTCTAAATATCTTTCCATACCAACTTAAAGTACATAATGGACGTCTTTGTTCTACCATTTCCTTTAACCAATTATTATGATATATTTGATCATCATCAAATATGACAACATATTCCATCATATGTTGTTGCATAATTTCTTGGACACAAAGAATTCTACCAAAACAATGACTATTTTCATTTTTTCTATGGACTGTAAGTTTTATATTTTGAAAATTCAACAAAATATTATCCAATTCTTCTTGTATTTGTTTATCAGTATTATTATCTAATAAATGCAGATGAAATTGTTTATATGTTTGTGATATTAACATATTCAATACCAAATCAATATTTTTATTACGCTGATAAGTAGCCAATATAATATGTATAATTTCATCTTCTTTTTTTCGAAAATATAATTCAACATTATCATGTTGTGATGGTATAATTCGCGTTTTTGATATAAAACTATTTAATAAATTGACTATTTTATTTTCATCACACAATTTTAAACATTCTGATAATAAATTCTCTGTAAATGACATATTTAACAATACATTTTGAATCAACCCATTTTTAGAGCACCATATTGCTGGGTTTATGTAATTGATTAAAGTACAATTATGTTTTATAAATAAGTGATTCAATTCCAATAACACAGTGTCAGATAAATCTTTTATGGAATTGTCAATAAATATTGTATATTCATTTGGTGGTAATGTTTTCAAATGTGTTTGTATTGTTTTTTCAAAAGATTGATCTAAAGAAATATATTCAATATTAAACATGGAATGGTTTTGTTTTTCACCTACAAAATAAATGTTGTAATTGCTATAATGCATATTTTGTATTAATATTAATAAACTAATATCATTAACATAAATATGGAATTTTGTATATAATTTTGTTAAATACATATATTAATCAATATATATTTAAAATCAATGGCAATCGCATTCTACCATTTCTTGGACTAATTGATCAAAACTACATTTTGGTTCCCATTTCAATTCCGTCCTTGCCTTATGATTGTTCCCTAATAATTCTTCTACTTCAGCTGGACGAAAATATTTCTCAGAAACAAAAATGAGTTCTTTTCCTGTTTTTTCATCATATCCTATTTCTTGGACTCCTTCGCCTTTCCATTTGATTTGAAAACCTTTTAAAGCAAAAGATTTCTCTATAAATTCCCTTACAGAATGAAATTCATTGGTAGATAATACATAATCATCCGGTTTATCTGCTTGTAACATTCTCCACATACCTTCTACATAATCTTTTGCATGCCCCCAATCGCGTTTTGCATCTAAATTTCCCATCACTAAACATTCGCGTTCGCCTTTTAAAATCATATTTAATCCACGCGTTATTTTTCTTGTTACAAACGTGGGTCCTCTTCTTGGACTTTCGTGATTAAATAAGATTCCGTTACATGCAAACATGTTATAAGATTCTCTATAATTCTTTGTAATCCAATAACCATATAACTTGGCAACACCATATGGAGAACGTGGATAAAATGGTGTTGTTTCGGACTGTGGTACTTCTTGGACTAAACCATACAATTCTGAAGTAGATGCTTGATAAAATCGACATTTCTCCATAATTCCAGAACTGCGTATTGCTTCCAACAATCGCAATACACCTACTCCATCTGCATTTGCGCAATATTCAGGCATTTCAAATGATACTTTTACGTGACTCATAGCAGCCAAATTATAGATTTCTAATCTTTCTAGGTTTTCATATGTTTCTTTTATTTCGTACATAATGTGCAATAAATTAGGACTATCTGTCATGTCACCATATTTCAAAACCAAATTTTTATTATCATATAAATGTTCAATGCGTTGTGTATTAATATCCGATGATCTTCTTATTAATCCCCATACTACATAATTCTTTTCTAATAATAATTCGGCTAGATAAGAACCGTCTTGTCCTGTAATACCGGTAATTAATGCAATTTTAGTTACTTTATTAATTGATAATCTTTGTATAACATTTTTCAACATAGTAGTTACTTGTGGATCATTTATACATCGCGTGAATGGTATTGAACCGCATGAAAATATTTGAGAGTTTTTATATTTTTGTAAAACAATTTCGCCAAACCTAACATCATGTACCGACCGACCTAGAACTTTTAAATTTTTAAAATATTTTTCTTTTACATCTTCATTGAGAAATGAATGATTTGTAAAATAATCATTTTCATTACCAGCAGGTTTTCCGCCTTGGTTATATTCTCCAATAATATCTCCTATCTTTAAATCAGTGTTTTCAAATACCCAACTATCATTATCTGTACATTTAAAGTTATCATATGTAAAAGGTTCATGAGAACTATCATAAAAAACTCCTAATATAGCAAATGGAGGTACTTCTAATGGATTTTTTTCGGCAAACTTATCAATTGAAAACGCACTTTTAAAGTTATTCAAAACATCAATATGATAGGGATATCCCATTTTTTCTATTCTATTTTTTTGTTTATTAAAAAAAACCTTTCTCCAAATGGCATTCCCACCAAGATAAATTATGTTAGTATTAAATGTATTCATGGATTCCAACAAATTATAATACATTTTATGAGACCAGTATTCTGGATGACAATTTAAAAAAATTATTTTTCGTTGTGATAACAGTTCATAATTTTCTACATCTTCATCGGTTATAAAATCAAATTTGTAATTTTGTTTTTTTAACCAAACCCACAAATGAGTTTCACCATAAAATGTATGGGAGTCTTCATCATAATTTTCATTTTTAAAATTCTCTTCTTGTAAAAAAAAATCAATATTTATACTCAAATCTAAATTTGGTCTGTTGAATGAAACAGCTGCACTTTCACATGGTTCATCTATATTTTCAATACCATATGAATCTTTATTATATATACAATTACTCCTTTCATCAATACTTCCATCGTTTCTAGAACCATTAATCCAATAAAATGACCCACCACCATATGTATTATATGCATTCCATGTATTTGTATTCACTATAACAACTATTTCTTCTTTATTATTATTTAACATAATAAATGGAATGTAAAAAGGATCTTGTTCAACCGCCTGTATTTTAATTAAATATAAATCAGGTTCCATTGCTAAATTATTTAAATCAATAGAATATGTAATATTCCAATTACATCCTTCGGCAAAACATAATATAGGATCATTTTGGAAAATTATTTCACAATCATTTGAGTAAAAAATTTCTTTAGTGAATAAGTTTATAATATTAATATGACAATAATTACTACTACTGCTTGAAATAAATAAATCTATAGTTTCATCTTGTTTAAATGAACATTTCGTAATATATCCAGATACAGACATATATAGTAAAACTATAAAATTATTTAATATATTTAAAATTTTATAGTTTTTTTATACTAATAATAATAGAACCATTAACTGGTTTTTCTATTGTTCCGGATTCCATAACTACATTAGCAAGTTCTGGAGGAGTGGTATATCTTCGATTTGTTAAATGAATGTTAATTTCAACTTTATCTTTTATGTTTTCTACAAAATTAACCTTTTCTTCAGTAGTCATAAAATTGTTGTTACTATCAGGAATAATCCAATTTTTGTTATACCATTCTCTCATTAATTCAAAAGTAGAAATACCCTTTTTTATTGGATCAAATTTGTAATTTTTACATATAGAACAATCTGAATCATAGATAAAATTATTTTTATCATAACTTTCTTTATCATCTGTATAATAATCAAAATCACTATGACAATCTTCTATAATATATGTTCCTCCTTGTTTTATTTTATTAAATAATTTAAAAAAAGAAAATTGTTGATGATTATTTATATGACTTCCATCGTCAATGATTATATCAAATTCGTCTTCTTCTATTTGATTTAAACAATGATCGCACGATTGATCTCCATGATACATTTTAATAATTTCGTTTGATTCATATTTATTTATATCAAAACCATATAATTTTACTTTAGGATAAAGTTCTTTCCATATGCAACTTCCTATATAGTCAGGAGGTAAATTATATTTCATTGCTTGATCACTATAAAATAGTGATGTACCTATTTCTAGTAATGAGAACTCTTTATCGTCATATTTCTTTAATAATTCTGTATAAATCGGTCCATAATTATGTCCAGGTATCTTAACTTCTCTATTAGCAGAATAATAATGCAAAGCTTTATCACTGTTTATTTTACCAAAATGTAGATCGAATTGTTCGTTATTGGAAGAAGGTTGTGTGTTCATATATATATACCTAAATGTTTTTTTTTTTACAAAAATTATGAAAACCAAACAACCCTTTCATATTTATTGTCAGATAAAATATGAGTGTAAATAGAATCTGTTGTTTTACTAAATTTATAGGCTTCAAATAGTTTTATCAGTGCATTATTTTTAGAATTCGTTTTAATATCAATAATTATTTTTTCAAACGAATTAAAAATGTCAAATAAATACATTAAAACACTATTTTCTACTTTTTTTCCCATTGCTCTACAACTAAATGCAAATTCTAATATTTCTAAAATATTATCATCCTTTTTTTTTAATATGACAGTTCCGACTGTACCATAATCCGAATATTTATCACTTAAATTAACAATATACAAATAATAATTGTTATCATTAATAAAATTTTTGATGTCAGAAAAATCTGTTCTTTTTAAAGTTACATTCATTTGATTCGTTCTTTGTATTAATTCATTAATTCTACTTACATCATTTTCAGATGCATTTTGAATATTTAATTTAAAATCACTGTTTATCATAAAATTAATAAAATTTTCTTCATCCGACATATTTTTATCTGAGTTTTCATTCAAATCTATATTTCTTAAATTATTTGTAATATAGGTATCAATCCTTGTTTTTGAACTATTTGTTAACTTACCAAATTGATTATCAAATATAGGATTATTTAAACAAAAATAAATATCTGTATCTTTAAAAACATTTACTTCTGGAGCATTTTCATTAACTTCTCTTCTTTCAAATTCAGAATCATCAAAAAATGCAATTGTATCTAAACCAATATTAATTTCTTTTGCAATTTGTTTTATATTTTTTGACTTTGGTTCCCAATTAATTTTTGGTGAAACTATATATTTAACTAGATCTGAGGCGCACCAATGATTTGATATAATTTTTAATATTTGCTCTTTAGATTCAGGATTATTTTTTGAACATAATGAAATAATTATTCCTCGATGCACCAAAGATAATAATATATTGACTATTTTTTGATTTATATCTAATCCTTCTTCTCCATCTTCTATTAAAATACCATTCCATAGTGTATTGTCACAATCCATTACAACACATTTAATACGTGGCAAATTTTTTTCTAATAAACTTATTTTATTGTAAAATTCTTCAGAAAATATTACTGAACCATAATAAGTTAAATGACCATATCTTGTTGATTCATATGATTCAATACAATCAAATTTATTATATCTTTCAAACATAGAATCTGTGTTTAATAAGTATATATTTTCATTTCTGCATAGTTCAATCATTTTTTTTTGAATATATGTATGTATTTCATATTCACTTAAATCAGTACTAAGATAATCATTTGATCCAAAATAAGGTTGTTCAGATAAATACAACCATCCCATAATAAATATTGGTTTATCAGTTTTCTTTTTTAAATTTTGAATACCTAATGTATATCTTTTAAAGTAATCATCTATTAGTGATATTAAAATTTGAAAGTTTGAACTATTAAATCCGCTAATTCCGTCGTTAGTAAAATTATATAAAACATTTTTAATATCTTGAATATTTGATAAAATATAATAGTCTGCATTAAAATTGTCTATTTCACTATTTTCATTATTTAATTCTTCTAATATATGCATACTCGTTTGTGATTCAAAAGTATGATAACAATTACATATATAATTTAAATAATAATAAACGTATGAAAGTTCGCAACCTCCGCAAATAAAAATTTTTTTGTTTTTTAAATATTTTTTGCTATTATCATAAGTATATACTTTTAAACTTTCTGCTTTTCCTTTATAATAAACTTGTGGTAACCAAATATCGCATACTTGTTTTTCTTCTTTATTCATGTTATAATCATTTAAATATTGGTACAAATCAGGAAACGTTTTATCGATTAAAGAATACATATATATATATATATATCTTATATATTTATTAAATATTCAAATTCTTGAAACCATAGTTCAATATTTCCTACTAAATGACTGTTATATTTTGTAAATGCACCATTCCATCCTATAATTTTTCGTTCTAAAAATTTTTGACATATATCTACATAATAAGGATGTATTTTATGACGTTCAATATCATATGAATATTTTTCTTTAAATATAATTTTATCATCAAAATGTTCTTTTAATGCTTCTTTAAAGTGTTTTTTTGATTTTGTAGTATATTCATTCCATGTTGCATTACCTAGATTTTCAAAATCATAAAAAAATTCATCTGGGTTTTTTGATAATGCTATCTCAAATATGTTATGATCCAACAATGGAACTCTTGCTTCAATAGAATAATACATATAAATGTTATCAGCATTTATTAATAAATCATTTAATAAAAAAGTCTGAATTTCTAACCATCTAGATATATTAGATTCTTTAAGATTTTTTGGAATATCAATTTGTTCATATAGTTTATTAGCAAAATCCGTTTTAAATATATTGAAAGGTTCTTTATATTTATTATCTAATGGTTTTATCTGAGATAAATATAAATACAGATCGCGAACATGTGACTTAAATCCTTGATTTTTTATTTTAATTCGTCGGTGTCCATAAAATAATTCATTTCCCCCATTACCAGTTAATAATATTTTATTATCATGTTCATTTTCATTTAAATACAAACCAGTCATATTCATTAAATATGACGCTTTTATAGGTATTCCTGAAAAGTTTATAATTTTTCGCTGTTCAGAAATAAAATTACTTAAGTTTTGTTCTAAATAATTTGGTTCAATTATTTTTAATTTTTTATTTAAAGTATTAGCACATTGTTCTGCAACGATTTCTTCTCCAACTGCCAAAGTAACTAATTCACTATTTGTACTATATTTTGCTAATATATTCGAATCTATTCCACCACTATACAATATATTTTTACCAACATCACCAAGTTCTTGAATTTCCATTGAGTATTGTATAGCATCTAAAACATTTTCTTTTTCTCTATTAAGATTTGGTACCCACCATTTTGTTATTTGAGAAATCATATTTTTTGTGTTTATTTTAACATAATTGCCTGGATTAATCCCATTTATATTATCAAACATTGATTTAGATGCTAAACATATACCACTTGCAATATATGAAAACATGACATCTTGATTAATATTAAATTTTTTTCCATTTACTTCATATAATGTTTTTGCGATAGACCCAGGATTAGAAGAAAACATTAATATATTTTCATCTTCATAAACATAACAATATTTAATACCTATTCTATCTCTAATAATGTAAATATCATTTGTTTTTGAATCGTATAAAGCTATAGCAAAAATACCATTTATTAATTCTAATGTCTTTTCAATTCCTTCATAATAAAATAATTGTATTAATATTTCAGTATCTGAAGTACCGATAAAGGTTGTTTTATAAGTAGTAATTAAATATTCTTTTAATACAAGAAAATTATAGATTTCTCCATTAAAAATCATTGTTAAATTTTTAAAATAAAAAGGTTGTTTTGAACGTGGATCAAGATCATTAATTGAAAGTCTATTATGGTTTAATGATATATTATCGGAAACATATATTCCATTTTGATCAGGACCTCTGTTATGTAAAAATTTAATTAAACATTGATTATATTTATTTAAATATTCTAAATATTTACTATTTTTAATGATACAACCAGAAATACCACACATGAGAATATTATAAAATAATATAATATTTTATCTTTTTAATAAATTGTACGTTCGCCTTTTTCATCAATAGTACCTATTTTTTTTCCAGGATTACCAACCATTATACTATAAGGTTCAACATCCTTACAAATAACTGCTCCTGAACCAATTAAACTATGCTTTCCTAAAGTATTTCCACAAACAATAGTACAATTTGCACCTAACGTAACTCCTGTTTCTAACTTGGTTTTAATATACGCACCTCCTTTACTATGCATACCTCTTGGATTTATATCATTTGTTAATACACAACTTGGTCCAAAAAATACATAATCTTCTGCTTCAACACCAGCATAAATACTAACGTTATTTTGTACCTTACAATTATCTCCAATAACTGCACCTCCAGCAATAAATACATTTTGCCCAATATTACAGTTTTTACCTATTTTTGCACCATTACATATGTGACTGTAATGCCAAATTTTAGTTCCTTCGCCAATATCAGCACCATTATCTACATATGCACTCTCATGAACAAAGAAATCTGGTTTCTTGGATACCATTTTTACTTCTTTGTTAGTAGATAAACTTTCTTGTAGTCCGTTTAACACTTTTAATACATTTACTCCTTCTTTACCATGGGTAATGGGCATAGAACGGGACTTGCAACATTCAACAAAATGTTCGCATTCACATAATAAAGGTGATTTACTCAAATCAATTTCAATGTTTTCAGTATTATTTTTAACCGGAGTTGGTAAAGCATTTATATCTGAACTATATTCAATATATTGAGGAATGTAAGTTACTTTATTTTCTTTAGAAACATCGTCAAATATAATCATACCCTTTTCACCAATGATAGACATTTTTTGTTCTTTATAAGGATTCAACCAATTTACATTAATATTTACATACGCATCTTTGAATTTTAAAATAGAATTGGTAACATCATGAATACCATCATTAATATGGTCTTTACCATGACATACAACCGAATCTGGCATAGAACCAACTAAACTTAAAATAACTGATATATCGTGTGGTGCAAATGACCATAATACATTTTCATGCTTTCTAAAAATTCCTAAACTTAGTCTATTAGCTACGACATTTTTTACTTTACCGATTTTACCATCTTTAATAATTTCCTTTATTTTTGCAATTGCAGGATGATAATGTAATAGATGTCCAACCATTAATATTTTATCTTGATTTTTAGCGATTTCTACCAATTCTTCTGCCTCTTTACTATCCAAAGTGATTGGTTTTTCTACATATACATCTTTACCAGCAAGTAATGATTTTTTAGCAAAACTATAATGCATTTCTGCAGGTAATGCAATACAAACTGCAGTTATTTCACTATTTTTCAATACATCATCCCAATTGGTTGTTGTTTGAACTTGAGGATACTGTTCATTGTAGTTTTTTAACGCATCAACATTAATATCACAAATAGTATGTAACGCACCTGTATTGTTAAATTCGCGAATTAGGTTTTTACCCCAGTAACCTCCTCCTATAATCGCTAAAAAGGACATTATATAATAGGATTGATATATTTTTTAATACCAAAAAAAATATTAACAGTTATTATAATGAAAATACTTATTACTGGAGGTGCTGGTCAAATTGCATATTCTTTAATACCATTGTTATTAAACGGTACTATCTTCAATAAGATAAAAATTGATTTAATATTATTAGATATCGAACCATGTATGGAAAAACTAGAGGGTGTTAAAATGGAAATTGAAGATTCCAACTTTGAGTATTTAAATACCTTAATTATTACAAGTGATTTACAAATTGCTTTTTCAAATATAGATTTGGCTATATTATTAGGAGGTTTTCCACGTCTTCCTGGAATGGAAAGAAAGGATTTGCTTGCAAAAAATTTTGATATTTTTAAAACACAAGGTCAGGCATTAAACGAATATGCAAATCGAAATGTAAAAGTTTTAGTAGTGGCAAACCCTGTAAATACAAATTGCTGGATTGTTAATAAGTTTTCACCCAATATTCCAAGTGAAAATTTTACATCTTATTCGTATTTAGATCAAGAACGACTTGCATATTTATTACAAAATAAATATAATCAACGTTATGAAAACATTAAAAACATAATTATATGGGGAAATCATTCATCGACAATGGTTCCCGATGCTTCAAATTATGATTCTAAATTAAAATTAAACGAAGACGATATATCAATTATACAAAATAGAGGTGCAAATGTAATTGAAAAACGAAAATTATCTAGTGCAATGTCAGCAGCAAACGGTATTGGAAAACATTTACAAAAATGGTACAATGGGTCTAATGATGAAATAATATCATTTGGAGTATATAATTCAAATTTTTACAATTTTCCTGAAGATTTATTTGTATCTATGCCTGTAAAAACATATGAAAATTTTAAATATTCAGTTGTAAATGATTTACAAATAAATGATGAAATGCGCGCCTTGATTGAAATTTCTATTAAAGAATTGAAAGAAGAAATTACTTTAGTAAAAGAACTTTTGTAAAAACATATAAATAATTTAGTCCTTATATATTATATACATGAGCAGTATGATCCAAATGTATGACCCTAAGCGTGAATATCAATCACATAAAAAGGATATTGATGAAGGAATTCATAAAGTATTAGACCATGGTATATTTATTAATGGTCCCGAAGTTAAAGAATTAGAAGAGAAATTAACTAAATATGTAGATGTAAAACATGCTATAGGTGTTTCTAATGGAACAGATGCCTTAACTATTGCAATGTTGGCTTTAGGAGTTAAACCTGGAGATGAAATAATTACAGTTGCTCATACATGGATTAGTACAGCTGAAACTATTTCTTTAATTGGTGCCATTCCTGTGTTTGTCGATATAGAGGCTGATAGTTTTAATTTAGATCACACAAAAATCGAAGAGGCAATCACTGAAAAAACAAAGGGTATTATCAGTGTTAGTTTGTATGGTCAAATATCTAATGTAGATGAAATAAATGATATTGCCAATAAACATGATTTATTTGTTATTGAAGATGGTGCTCAAAGTTTTGGTGCTACATATAAAGGGAAAAAAAGTTGTGGATTGACTACAGTAGGAACGACAAGTTTCTTTCCAAGTAAGCCACTTGGATGTTATGGTGACGGGGGAGCATGTTTTACTAATGATGATGATATTGCAATGAAAATTCGCGCAATCAAAAGTCACGGTGGTATTAAACGTTTTCATCATGAATATATTGGTATTAACGGTCGTTTAGATACACTTCATGCTGGAATTTTATTGAAAAAATTAGAATATTTTAATTCTGAAACTTTGGTGAATAGAAACAAATGTGCATATTATTATTCTGAAAAATTGAAGGATATTTCTGAATTATCTTTACCAGTTATTAGAGAACATAATTATAGTGCATGGGCTCAGTATTCATTGGTTGTAAAAGATAAAGAACTTAGGGATAATGTAGTTTCCTATATGAAAGAAAATGGTGTAAATCTTGCTATTTTCTATCCATCACCACTTCATTATCAGAATTGTTTTCAGGGAAAATCTAGAACAATGAATTTAGATGTAACAGAAAAGATTTGTGATACTATTTTTAATTTGCCTTGTTACGGCGAAATTACAACAGAAGAACAAGATAAAATTATTGATTTACTAATAAATTACTTTAAATAAATTTTGTTAAAAACTATACAAAATAATGTTTATAATTATATTATTAATTATAAATGTTTCATTGGAATGTAACCAAGAAAACTTCATCTATAAGCATAAATGAATTTTATGAAAAATATCCTGATTTTGATTGGTATTTTTATAGTCATTATAATGATTTAGCTCAAAATGGTATTAATGATCAAATTGCCGCAATTGAACATTATTGGAAATATGGGAGATTTGAATCTAGACGTATTTGTAAAATTATTACCAAAAACCAAGGTTTGATTAATATACCTATTGAACAATTGATATACAATATTAAACAATGTCATGTATCATCTGGATTACAGAGTTTTCAAATTCGTTTTATGAAACATTTCCATTTAACAAAATATGAAAATGAAAATCAACCATGTATATTTTTTGGGATATATACAGATGATGATCTACGTATTATAAATGATCATAAACATTTAAAATATATTATTTGGGGGGGTGAAGATGCAAATCCAAATTATAATCATTGTAAATTTACAATTGATGAAATTAAAAAAGTTACAAATGTAATACATATTGCAATAAGCAAATGCATTCATGATCGTTTAAAACTATTTCAAATGGATCCGATATTTGTTGAATTTTCATTAGTAGATAAAGAATTGTTTCAACCTGTTTCTAAAGAGGAGTTGGGGAAAAAAATATTTATTTTTAACGGACAAGTACCTGGACGTGAACATATATATGGAAAATTAATATATGAACAAATTATGAAAAATTTACCACAATATGAATTTGTTTTCAGTAATCAATTAAATATTCCTCATGAACAAATGCCGGAAATATATAAGCAATGTTTTATTATGTTACGATTGACAAAATATGATGGTAATGCAAATAGTGTTCAAGAATGCGAAGCAATGAATATACCTGTAATACATAATCAATCAGATTATGGATTAAAATGGAATACTATTGATGATATTATAGGTCATATAATGAAATCATTTCTTTCTGTAAAGAATGAAAAGGGCGCTCAAAATGCCTCCACTAATTAAAGCGGGGGCAATATATTTCATATTTAATTTATTTGTAGTTTCTACGTGCATATCTTCATTAAATCCTGCAACATAATTTGTTTCATTTTTTAATTTTACATTTACATTATCATCACGCATTTCATTACGTTCTTGGATGGTACCTTCTAGAACTTTACAAGTAACTCCTTCGCGTTTCATATGTTCAGCTAATGCATTGGTATCTTTTGGGAAACAATATCCACCATAACTTAATTTTCCATCTGGACCAGGAACATCGGTATGCATAGGATTAATCCATTTATTTTTCAACATCAAATTTTTGACATTATCATAGTTACAACCCATTTTTTGGCATAACAAATATAACTCGTTAAAAAATTGAATTTTCACAGAATAAAAACAATTGACAAAACTCTTCATGGATTCAGATTCTGTACATGTGCAACGTGAAATTTCAGCATCAGGGTAGTTTTTTTTATAAAACTCCTCAAGAACATCTATTTCTTTATCTTGTACATTTTTACTTTTTCCCAATACAATATGTGTTTGATTATGAAAATCTTCAAATGCTGTAGCAGCTGTTAAAAATTCGGGATTATGAACAAATTTCAAATTATATTTTGTGGCTAATCCTTCTGTAGTTGTAGGTTCTACTGTACTTTTTATTACAACAATACCTTGATAGTTATTTTTTTCTAAATCACCACAGACTTCATGTATGGCGGATTTATCATATGTCATTTTATCTTCATCATATATAGTAGGTAATGCAAGAAAGGCGATATCACTTTTTAAACAATCTACAAAACTATCTGTGTTATCTTTAAATTTATCGTATCCAATTACAGATTCACCTTTAAGTTCAAAACTTTTCTTCATAGAACCACCTACAAATCCTAAACCTATTACACTTATCATTATTTATTATATAAATAATGATTAGAGTATTTAAAATACAAAAAAATTATTTAGACTATTCCTTTATTTTGATATACTTTTTCTAAATATTGTAAAGAATAAATAAAACTGGCTTCTCGCATAGTACAATTATATTTTTTGGACAAATAGTCTATTTTATTATAACATTGACCCATTTTCACATCTAATTTTCTGATTACATCTTCCTTTTCCCATGACATATTTTGCTTATTTTGTAACCATTCATAATAACTAACCAATACACCCCCTGAATTTGCTAATATATCAGGAATGACTAAAATATTTTTATCTTTTAATATCTTGTCGGCATCTTCTGTTGTGGGTCCATTTGCACCTTCTACAATCAATTGACAATCAACATTTTTTGCACGGGTTTCATCTATTTGCATTTCTAACGCGGCGGGTATAAGTACATCTGTTTTTAATTTAAAAAAATCGTCTATTGTAATTAATTCGGCATTATAATAACCACTTGTTGGTCCCCAAAATCCTTTCAATGATCCTTGTGTGGCAATGTGGTTTTCTATATCTTCAATTTTGATTCCTTCTTCATTATGTATATACGCTTCATGATCACCAACCGCAATCAATTTCATTCCAAATGATTCCATTGTTTTCGCCGCATATTTACCTACATTTCCGAATCCTTGGACTATGTATGTTTTTCCTTCTAAATCTATCTTATTTTGAATAGCCCATTCTTTTACACACATCGCTACACCCCGCCCCGTTGCTTCTTCGCGACCTTGACTTCCACCACAAACTAATGATTTTCCTGTAAAAACACTTTTCACATGATCTGATGTTCCCCCTTTGTTGATTTTATTATATTCGTCAGTCATCCAATCCATAATTTGTGGATTGGTTCCCACATCAGGTGCAGGAATGTCTTTATCTGTTCCAATATATTCATGTAAAGCATGTGTAAATCCTCTTGATATTTGCTCTAAATCGGATTGTGTATAATCAGATGGATTAATAGTTAAACCTCCTTTTCCTCCACCATACGGTAAATCCTGTAAAGCACATTTTAAAGTCATCCATGTTGCTAAAGCACTCACTTCTTCTAAATTCACATCGGGGTGGAATCGTAACCCTCCTTTAAAAGGTCCTAATACATTATTATGTTGAATACGATAACCATGAAACATTTCTGTTTTGTTATCTATTTGTACAGGAAAGGAAAACGATATTTTATTTTTGGGTTCTAAAATTACCCTTTTGATGTTGTTATTTAATCTGCAAATTTTCGCAGCATTGTTAATCTGTGATTGTACCATTTTAAAAGCATTTACCATATATAGATTAAAGGTAAATGCTTTTATACAAAGAATATAGGTATTAATTCTTTATTTTCTCTTTATTGTTCTATGACCTTTGACACGGTTTTTATGCTTGTTTCGTAGTTGAATCGTTTTCTTCTTTCTTACCTTTTGTGTGTTCTTATTTTTTGCGTTTCTTCGTTTTCTTGATTTTTTCATATTACCTCCCTGCATATGCATAATATCCAACATCACTTCCTCTCTCCGCCACTCTTCCTCTTCCTCTCTCTTCTCTCTCTCTCTCTCTTCTCTCTCTCTCTCTCTCTCTGCCTCTTTTTCCTTAATCATTTCCTGAATTTTTTGTCTTTTTCGAGGAACACAGTTTATGTATAATTTATTTTCATTTGTCATTTCACATTGTTCATATTGTATTTCTGTTTTATTTTCATTATATATGCTTTTATCCAATAATGCCTTTTCATTGAGTCCATATACGACTTGTGTATTACAATCAAATGGTAATATTGTTTCCTTTTCATATGTTTCATTTTCAACTTCTGATAATAATTCAAATATATTATCTTGAATATCTCGAACTTGTTTTATTTGACTTAATTTATTTTCATCACTTATAAATCTATAGATTCCATATTTTTCAGAATCACTAATAACATTATTATCTGTATTTGCAAGTTCAGTATTTTCAACTTCACGTCGTATAAGGTTTGTATTGTACAATTTATCCAAAAAGGATTTCGGAAGATATGTTATTAAATCCCGATTTTTAACCTCTTGTATTGAAGTTTTTGTTGGACGCCATAAATGTTTATAAATTTTTTCCATCATTTTCGTTGTGTCATCAAAATCATTCGTATCACTTAATTGGTTTAACGTTGTTTGAACAGGTTCAGTATCCTCAAACTTATCTTTCAACCTTATCATAAGGTTATCTTGTGTAGTATAAATATGACGTTTAGAATGTGTTCCATATATAGTTGAAAATTGATCTAAATTATTTTTGTCAAAACTATTGCCTGCGAAATATTGGTAAATCTGTTTATCATATTTGCATACATTATTTTTAGTTCTACATGTATTATTTGATTTTTTATACTTTCGCAATATTCTTCCGTATATTTGTTCTTCATCTCCCGTAGAATTAGGTAATCCTGGTAAATATATGCAGGGACTATATGTAAAACTAAATCCTTCTTTATGTTCTGGCGATATGATTATACAAATGGGATTATTTTTTCCGTTTTCTCCAGTTGTTTTTTCATGTGAAATTGGAAAAGTTAAAGAAGCACCAATGCTTTGTTGTAAATCCATATCCACAGGTTTTAACGTAGAAGACATCAATATGTAATTTTCGTCTTTCTTATCCAAAAATTTACAAAATGCATACATTATTTCTATTGTAGTTGGATAAAACACAGGTAAATAACATCTAAAATTAGGTTTTGCACCAACTATTTTTTTTACTTCTTCTTTTCTTTTTATTTTTTCATTAGCACGCACATCATCCTCCAATGCCTTCTTGGATTCATTCCGTTTTTCTACCCCCCTAACCATATTTGGTGTCTCGGGTGGTCTGGGTCCGTCAGTGGATTCAGACGTGGTGGAGGACTGTGTATTGTCGGGGTTGGTTCCCATAATCCAGTTTAAGAAACCACCTTCTCCTCCGCTAGACTGATTCTCAGTGGTCTCGTTGATTTCATTTATAAAATGTGGTTGAATTGACAAATTTTTATTTACAAATACAGCACCACATCGATTTATTTTCATTAATGTATAAACATGTTCGAACCTCTTTAGTTTTTCGTCATTTTCTGTAACTGATTCTTGTTGTTCATCTACAAGATTTGTTATATTAGTAAATACTTTGTTGAATAATGGTTCCAAGTCTTCCAAGTCATTTGGTCTATTTTCTACTGATATTTTGTACTGAAAATTATTTGGAATATTATAAATACCATATTTTTTATTATCATATGTAGTTGGAAATATATATATTTTCTCATTATCGTCATTTTCTAATAACTTATCTTGTTCTTGAGCCAAAGGTTTTTTTTCATTTCCAAGTCGTTCTTTTAATTTTAATCCGTCGTCGCTGTTATTATTGATATCAATGTTTTTATTTGATAGGTTTGTTAATAATTCTATTACATTATTATCATTAAGATACTCGTATGTATTACAATAAATATTATCATAATCAAGTATTTTTTTTTCAATTAATACTTCTTTTGCTGCTTCTATTGCACGTACTTGTGGATCAGATTCTGCTTCTGCGGACTGTGATTTCGTTTCTACCATATTATCTAATTCAATTAGTTTTTGCATTTGTTCCTCTGTTGGTACGCATAATATTTCTTCAATATATTTTCTTGGAAACCGATTTTTATTTCCTTTTGTATTTACTCTATCCCATCTGAGTTTTTTTTGATCTTGTTTTATTTCTTGTATATCATCAATCGCATATGTTTGGTAATCATAATTATAAATGGAAACATATGGCATTAAAGATAATTTTACGTTATATGGATTTATAATATTACTTGAAAAAACTGTTAAATTTAAGAATGCTCCAGATCCTATATATATATATGCAACTGGTTTAATTACTTCACTCGCAATATGTACAGGAATATCAAGTGTTTTTACGGCAGAATTAAAAGCGGTAGTGTATATATCGTTCCAAAAATATTTATTTATTTCTTCCTTAGCAAAATTTATAACCGCCATATAGTCTTTTCCAATGTAATCAATTAGGTAATTTGTGAATACAATCGATAATTTTGCTTTAGTATGTATATCGGTCTTTCCATCGGAGCAAACGTCCATAATTATCGGAGTTATTACTACTAAAAATCCACCTAGTAATCCCATACTGAACGATGTCAATATGGTTGTATCCGAAAACATTTTTAATCCATCTAATATCTTTTGTAATATAGATATATTGCTTGCATTTCCTGCTGTACTTATGGCATTTTTATAATGCTGAATAAAATAGTTTATAAATTCTGTTATTAATTTCACAATTTTTTGAACCGCTTCTGGTCCCATGTTAATTATCTTACTTAATACTTGAATCAGTGGTTCTAATATACCAATACCAAAAACCAAGGATGTACCAACTCCTGTGTTGATAAGATTTGTTACGATATTGTTTATGTTATTTCTAATGTCAATTTCCTTCTCCTGTCTCTCAATTTCTTTCTTCAGTATATCCTCTGCCTTTTCTGAATCGTCAGGACCTGGCGCAACATGACCTCCATCTCCATCTCCATCTCCACCTCCACCTACACTTTTGTTTTCCGCCTTCTCTGCAGCCCTCTTTTCAATTGCTTTTAATTGCTGTTTTTTCACATATGCATCGTTCTCCTTTTTATATGCTTGAATTGAATTTTCAACTAATCTTTTATTATTTTCAATTGTATAACGACAATAAAATACTGTTGCAGTTAGATTTCCAAGTATATAATCATTATGTGCCTGCCAATTCTCTTTTTTTATATTGGTACCTGCAAGAATATTATTAATATGCTTATTAATATATTTATCAACAATATTCTTTGTATATTCTTGCGGATTACTATAAAAAATCATGGGTACTAATATCATATTCAAACATCCATTGTAATAATTTTTTGTTATTTCTTCATTATTTTCGAATGTAAGGTCTTTTACCGATTTTTCAATTATGCGCTTGACAACGTCTTCAACTACAGTTAATTTTTCCAAAATAGTCAATTTTTTAAAATCTTTTTCTACATAATTGTTGTACAATTTTTCAATCTCTTTTGAAGGTGTTTTTTCTACTGTATCCAATAATTTATACATTCTTCCACTTGCGTTATTCGCATATTCTTTTCCAGTTTTATCGCCTTGAAAAACAAGACGCCCCATCTCCGCATATTTTTTTTGATCGTCTTTTATGGCTTCTTTTGCTGCTTTGATTGTATCCTTTGGATCTACAGTCATAACTGTTGTTTCCGGTCCCGGTCCCGGTCTCGGTCCCGGTCTCTGTCCATGTCCCTGTCCGCCCGTGTTTCCAGACCCGGCATTGTCATCGGGTTTGGTTTTATAATACACACTCCCTACCATACTTCCGCCCATCAAACCTAATACTGCTCCTGTTGTCTTACTTCCGTGTTTATATATAGAATTTGTAATTTTATCTAACTGTAGATATTCTGCTGTTTTACCAACCATAGAAAATAAATTTCGATTCATTTCCATTTGAACACCTGTGTTTGCTCCAGGAGCACGCAAATAAGGTTTAATTGTTCGAAACCATTTTATACTATTCATCGGGTTGAGATTTTTTGCTACGTTATTGGCACGTTCAATAAATGAACTTTCGCCTTCATCTAATTTTCCTCCAATTTTATCGGCTGTATATTCCCCATTTTCCCAGGGTATAAAACAATGATCACCATAATCAAAGTAAGAAAGCATGTCATGATATCTTACAAAATTACTCTTATTTAATAACGGATTATTCAAAAAATAAGTAATATCAGTCAAATTCGATGTTTTATTTTGTATAGGAGTGCCCGTTAAAAAAATAATTTTTTTTGGTGGATATCCGACCTTATTATCAAATGTTTTATATTTCATACAACAAAATTCGAAAAATCTATGATCAGATATTATATTAATTGGATTCGTAGAGGGATTTTTATCAGGTAAAACAAATTTGGTTCTATTGATATGAGAATCGATAATGTTCCTAGAGATTTTAGATATATTATTTCCATGTTTCATCGATTCTAATACATTCAATTGCTTATCTCCTACATTTATTTCTACATTCAACAATTCTAAATTTCTATATGATTTAAATTGTGTAAGTCCTCCTTTTCTATATCCTTCAAATATGTGTTCGTAATAAAAATTATTTCTTTCAAAATAGAATTGTTTTTCTGCATCTATATTTTTTGCTTTCGTTGTAAAATCTTCTAACATATTTTTTTCATTCGTTGCATCACTCACTTCTTTTATATTGGGTTTTTCGTCGAGTCTATGAACTTGTTCATTCTTGATATTTTTTAATTTATTTACAATGTTATCAATAGTAGTTTCGTCAATATTTTGATGAAAATATTCCATCGGTCCAAGTGATTCTGTTATTAATTTATGAGCTTCATCAAAAATAACAACATGCGCACCTAATATTTCTTCAATTCCCTCAAATCCATTATTTTTTATTAAATTCTTGTAATCAAGTCCAATAAAGTCAATATAACCAGTAGTATCTTCTGTCATCTTAACTTGTCCTTGAAAACTTTCGATTAATATATCTTTATCTTTATTATGGGGGGGATTTATAGTGTTAATTTGGGAATTATATGTATAAATATTCAAAACTGCCGTATCGTTTTTAAATGCAGATAAAAATAATCCACTGGGACCAACAATTAATATTTTTAATGGGTTTTCTTGTGTTCCAATTGCTGCTTCTATTTCTTGCTGGTTTCCTTCTACTGGGACTGCTCGTACTTGGTTTCCTTCTACTGGGTTTCCGACTACTGGGTTTCCGACTACTGGGTTTCCGACTACTGGTTCTGCTTGTACTTGGTTTCCTTCTAGTGAGACTGCTTGTGCTCCTGTTACCACTTGTGAGGGTTTTTCTCCTCTATTCAAATACGTAAGTGCCATTGCAAGAGACGTTATCGTTTTCCCTGTACCCACTCCATGAAATAAAAAAGTACCCCTATCTAATTCATTCACTTTCGGGTTTGAAAATCGTTCCACTGCTAGAAATTGACGTGTGTCCAATTTGGTTTTTTTTTCAACAGAGTTAAATAATTCATCTCTTTCTGTTTGATCTATATTTGTATCATTCTCTGTAATTGCTTTTAATGAATCAACCGGTATCGCATAACTTATTGTTGATGTTGCTGCTAAATGCAAAAAATATTGAATGATCGCAAACCAAAAATTTTTATTCTTGTCACAAATTTTTTTAAGTTGTTTATTACTAGAAAGTAAGGTTTCCGCCCCTAGACCTACCATATTTCTAAAACTCACTGGATATGTATTTACTAATTTTCCAAGTGCATTAACCTTAACACTACTCATTGGATCTTTTACAACTTTCATTGTCTCATCAATCATTTGTTGAATTTTCATCACATTATCATTATTTAATGGATTTTCAGATGGTTCGTCTGATAAAAAAAATTCATTTACAGCTGTTTTTATATTTCCAAACTCCCCCCTATTTTTTGTAGTATTACAATTATTTAATTTTAAAGGTGTTATATTACGAATCATTTTTCGATTTAAACTAGAAAAAACTGATGTTTCGTTTAGAATTCCTAATATGCCACTCTTTAATTGGGGTATTGTTTTTCCCGAGATATCATAATCAGTGTCTAATTGTGTAATAAGTGTTTGAAAGTCTCCTATTTTTCGATCAACATTACTGGATGTTGAAAATAACATTATTAATGCCCGGTCTGTTAATTCTTGTTGTTGAGTTTGTCCATTTTGTACTACTTGTGCTTCTGCTAGTTGTACTGGATTTTTTTCCTGTGGATTTTTTTCCTGTGGATTTTTTTCCTGTGCATTTTGATCATGTATATTTTGACCCTGTGTACTCATATTTATAATATATTCATATAATTTTACAGAAAATATACCCTAAATGTTTAAAATAGTTCCTGATAACATGACTTGCAATAATTATTTTCATAAAAACCGTATATTTTTTGAAAATGAGACTCACATTTTTTGCAATAAGACACGTTGCAAATACAACATTTTTTTGCATCAATCTCCATAATTTTACACAACTCACATTGTATTAAAAATTCACATAAATATTTTAATAAATAAGGATCCATTATTTATTTATTAAAACAAAATATTTATTCCACAGTAACCACTTTTGCCAAATTACGAGGCATATCCGGATTTAATCCTCTAGACAAGGACAATTCGTATGCCATTATTTGAATAGGAATAATAGACAACAAATCACGGAATGTTTCATTATAAGGAATTTTAATACAATTTGGTTTATCACAATCTTGTTTGTCTGTTATAATAATAATATTAGCATGTCTAGATTTAATTTCTTCGTATGCATTCATGGATTTGCTATAATAATCATCATCAGGAGCTATCAAAATAACAGGAAATCCTTCGTCCAAAAGAGCAAAAGGTCCATGCTTTAAACTACTTGTACTATACCCTTCTGCATGAATATACGATATTTCTTTGATTTTTAAAGCACCTTCACGTGCAATACTCTCGCATTTTCCTTTCCCCAATAAGAAACAACTTTGTCTGTTATCAAAAATAGGAATCAATTCTTTCACCAATACTTCACATTGATAAATAGTCTTTTCAATATCCAAATACAATTTTCTTAAATCATTCATAATTTTCACGCGTTTTAATTCATAATTGTTTTTTGTTTGTGCAAACCATACTGCAATCATGGACAATAAGATAACTTGCGAACTATATGCCTTTGTACTTGCAACTGCTACTTCACGACCCGCATTCAAATAACAACCACAATGTACCTCACGTGCAATTAGAGAATCAACTACATTTACTACACCGATCATATATAAATCATATTCTTGAGCAATTTTAATACATCTATGCAAATCTTTTGTTTCGCCTGATTGTGAAAGCATTAATACTGCTGTTTTTCCTATTTTAGGAATATCTGACTTTGTAAATTCTGCACCATCAAATAATTGAACACTGTTTAGTTCTGCAATTTCTTTAAAATAATGAACGCCAATCATACCTGCATGATAAGATGTCCCACAACCCAACAAAATTAGATTGTCTATATTTTTTAAATCATTCACTTTTTCATTTAATCCGCCCAAACGCACTTCATCATTTGATAACAAACGTCCTCCTAAACTTATGGCACGCAAAGAAGAATCAACTTGTTCATTGATTTCTTTAATCGTCCAATGAGGATAAGGTGCAGGTGTTAAAGCATTGTTTGAAATCAATGCAGATTTCTCGTCATAACTATCTTTTGTTTCGATTTTGACTGATTTGTCTTCTTCATTATAAGTTAAAACGCATATATCGTGATTGTTTAATACAATATATTTATTGAACAAATTGCAAAATCCACTTTGCTCGCTTACGATCATTGCCATATTATTTTCAATACCTACTAACAGAGGACTACCATGTCGAGTACAATATATTTTGTTTGGTTCATCCTTATGTAAAATAGTAATCCCCCATGTTCCTTTTAACTCTCCAATAACTTTTTTTAATGCCCCCTCTACATCATTGGAACCACTTTCAACATCATGCAATTCATCGTAATAATATGCCAATAAATTGACAATCACTTCAGTATCTGTTTGAGAAATACAGGATATTCCTTTTCCGGCAAGAAAACTTTTTATTTCTTGGAAATTCTCAATAATGCCATTATGCACTAAGACAAATTTTTCATTATACGACATATGTGGATGAGAATTGGTATCTGTTTTTGCACCATGTGTTGCCCATCGTGTGTGGCCAATACCGACATGACTATCTTGATAATTATATTTTTCTAATTTATCCAATGCGGAACTATTTGTTGAGGATGCATACTTATGAGTAATGATGTTTCTTTCTTCAAAAATAGAAATTCCGGCCGAATCATATCCGCGATTTTGTAATTGCAACAATCCATCTAGGATTTTTCTAAATGCATTTTCATCACCAATAAAACTAGAAATACCACACATCTATTATATATAAAGAATATAATAGATAAATATACAAAATTATGCGTTTTCGCCATAATTTCCAATTTTATTGTTAAATTGAGTCGTTGTTAAAATATAATTCACATATAGCTTTTCTTTACATTGATTAAAAATATGTTTGTAAAAATGAAAATCTCCATATTGCTTATCGCCCCATTTTGACAAATGTTTTAATGAATGATGGAAACAAATAGATGAAGTATCTATTTCCCCTAAAATTAACTCTTTGTTTAAATCTTTTGGAAAAACCACTTTATCGGGTCGCAAAAAATTCCAAATGATCATTTTGTTTGCCACTAAATGCCAATTCATAATTTCCAATGTGCGATTTCCTATCAAAATATCATCATCATCTAAAAACATAATATATCCGTCATTTACTTTTTCTAATAATTGATTGCAATACAAATTAAATTTGTATTTTTCCGCACTTGCTTCTTCCACATAAAAATACCGAATTTGAGGATAATGTTCATATTCTTTTAAATAATCCAACGATTCTTTTTTATCGTAACAAATATAGACCTGATAATTCTCATAATTTTGTTGTAAAATACTTTCAATGCATTTTTTGAAACATTCTTGACGATTGCTGGTTCGAATCAATATGTTTATTTTTTTACCTTTTGTATCATGAAAATTTTCTATTTTTTCAAGTGCTTTCTGCATATTATTTTGATATTTAGTTGTCATTTCTCCTTCACAGCAAGAACGTTCCTCTTTTATGCCACACAACAAATAATGGGTCATACATTGTTCTTTTGTAGTAATATTGTTGTCTTCTAAATCAGTATAAGTTCTTTTATAAAATTCATAATCAAAATGAATAAATTTATTTTTGTCTATCTTAGTAATTTTTGATTTATTCGGCATGATTCGGGATTTCATTGCAAAATTCATAATATTATACTTAAATATTATATAATGGAAAATTTATCGAAACTACACGTTCTTATATTAGCAGGCGGTTTAGGAAAACGTATGCAATCTGATTTACCTAAAGTGCTACACAAATTGATGGGAAAACCAATGTTGGTAAGGGTTATCGAAACGGCATTTTCTCTGTCACCAGAAAAGATATTTTTAATTGTAGGAAAATATGAACCTGTAATACGTGAAACATTGACAAAATATATAAGTTTAGATAATATTATATTTGTAAATCAAAGAGAAGCTCTGGGTACTGGTCATGCTGTACAATGTGCCCTTCCTCAATTGAATACACTTCCTAAAAACGATAAAGTGTTGATTTTGTCAGGAGATGTGCCTTTATTAAAAGAAAATACAATGAAGTCTATGTTTTCGTCAAATCATTTGGTAAATTTATTGACTACACTCTATGATGATCCACATGGTTATGGTCGAATTATTACAAACAAATCGGGAGATTTTTTAAAAATTACAGAAGAAAAAGACTGTAATGATGAAGAAAGAAAAATACAGGTAATTAATGCAGGAGTATATTCATTTGAAATTGACTTGTTGTGTAACTATTTGCCAAAAATAACAAACGATAATGCACAACAAGAATATTATTTAACCGATATTTTTGAAATCATTTTACAAAATGAAAACATGGAAATTGGATTAGTTGAATTACCAAAAGAAAGAAGTTTAGAATTGATCGGAATCAATACAAAAGAACAATTAGAAGAATTAGAGAGAAAACTGAAATAATTGCCTACATGCAAAGCATATTATTAGTAATTAATAATATGTTTTTTTATAATATAAATGGAAATACTTCCCATTTTGGAAAAAAGTTTCTTGGAAATTGCCCATTTAATGCGGAATCAAAACACATTAGAATTGGGGGATTACATGGATGAATACAATTTTTCAGGTGACGATGTAAAACAATTAGATTTGATGTCCAATGTGATATTAAAAACGAATTTGGAGAAATGTGGTCTCATTCGTTGTATCGGTTCCGAAGAAGATGAAGAATTGCATTATACAAAACATTCAAGTGCTCCCTATCTTATTTGTTTTGATCCATTAGATGGTTCATCCAATATTGATGTCAATATAACTACAGGAACGATTTTTGCCATTTATAGATATGACCAAAATAATGAAATCAAAAATGGAAGAAATATTATTATGTCGGGATATAGTTTGTATGGTGCTTCCACCCAATATTTAATTGCTCATCAAAATGAATTATCCATGTATCAATATTCTTGCTCGCATAAAAAATTCGTCTGTAATAAAAATAATATGAAAATAAAAGAAAAGGGAAATATGTATTCTATTAACGAAGCTAACAAACATATATGGTGCGATCAACGATACAAACACTTTATTGAAACATGTATTAAAGAAAATTATACTACACGTTGGGTGGGAAGCATGGTTGCAGATGCTCATAGAACATTAATCAAAGGGGGTTTTTTTGCTTACCCTGCAAATGAAAAAAACAAAAATGGTAAGATTCGTTTATTGTATGAAGCATATCCATTTGCTCATATTTTTGAAGTAGCGGGTGGTTTTGGTTCAAATGGAGAAGAACAATTGTTAGATATACCTTTTCCTAAAAATATACATCAGAAAACACCTATTATATTATCAAGTAATAGTGAATTTACTAAATTTATTACATCTTTCTAATTCAACTATTATATTTATTGGGTTTGTTATACTTGAAGACCTTCTTATATACCCAATTGGGAATTTCATAATCAGGAAGAACAGATTGTTTGGAATATGTAATAGGAATAAAGTTAGTGATATAATGTGGTTTCGAAATAGCGTAACGTGTATTGTATTTCAAAGAACGAGATGCATTTGTTAGAACGAACAATAGGAAAATAAGATAAAACATCATGGTTGTGTTATTTTGCTAAATATAACACAAACATCTTTCAATTTTATAACAATTTTAAATATTCAGTATTCAATGGATAATTTAGTTATACCAACCACCACCTTCATATTCAAAATCATTGTAATACGAATCAATCAATTGTTCATAGACAGAATTTGACATAGTAATCGTTGTTTCCCAAGAATCATCTTCCTCGTTATAAAATATACATGGGTTGGATCCCCAACATTCTTTTACTATTCTTGCAGAAATTGGCTCCATGGTTTCACCTATTTTAATAATATCACGCAACACACTTTCGAACCGATTTTTATGTTCAGGTTTGTAATATTTTTCATGATCATGAAAGTCGGCAATTATATCCACAATTTCATTGGGAATATAATAAATCGGTAGTTGAAGTTCTGTCATTTAAACAAGGTTGGTTTTATTTTGGTACTATTTAAATAAAATAAATCAATTTTATCAAAAAATTAAAAATAAAGACTCATTTGAGCTCCTTTACGTACATACGAACATTTCTCATAAAAACCAACGTTATTATCAGCACAATCCAAAATACATTTATAACAACCTTTCTTCTTGGACTCTTTTCCTAAATGTTCGATCATATATTTTCCTAAACCATATCCTCTCCAACGTTTATCAACAACAATGTCTTCAATATGCCCAACTTTTCCATAATTACGAATCAATTTCTGTTCAATCAACAAAGTACCTGTTGCAATAATTTCATTTGAACTGTCACATTCAATGATATAAATACAATGATTTTCGTTCAATCTATTAATAAAATATTTTGTTTTTTGCAATTCCATAGATTCGACGTTAATTTCCGTTAATTGTCCAAGAAGGTTGTAATAATCATCATCAATGTCATTTTCATGTATATGACGAATGGAAAAAGTTTGTTTTTTTACTTGAAAACTTTCTTTGTTCATATTTTTTGATATAAAAGTAGAAATGTTTTTATGGATTTCTTGGACTTTTGTTTCTTCTTTCCCCTCTACATACAATCGAACTACGTTTTCTGTTCCGGAAGGTCTTACGAAAGCTCGGTATGATTGAATGCATTGTTCATCGATATAATCTTGTAAGTATCTAGGTTCAAAAAGGGTTAGTTCATCACGAGTAGTTTCAAATATATTTTTGTCTTGGACTTTTTGTTTTGATAAAATAGATTCATAGGGTTGAAAAAAGGAATGCCATTGTTTGTGATCAATATCTAAGGTTTGAAGTATGTAAAGAACACTTAGTAGATCCAAAATACCATCACCAATATTTGGATGAAACAAAGATTGTAAATTGTCCAAGTTGTCTATATTTTCTCTAAAAATCACATTTCCATGTCCATTTTGTTCGAAATATACACCAATGTCATATTTAATTGCTTCATAATGTAGATTTTTCACACCTGTAGCCGCACAATTTGTATGTAATGTAATGTTTTCACTAAAAGATAGCGATTTGACATATTCAACACATGCATTATTCGTATAACCAGTATATACATATCCAATTGCTATAGGTGTTTCTGATGTTAATTTCTTGGACAAATAAGTCAAAATAAGTGCGGCAATGTAGTCTCCATTTAATATATTCAATTTTTCATTTTCATTGTAATAAAATACTACACGATCAGCATCGCCGTCTAAAGATGCGCGTAATGAGTTTTTCAGTTCAAATAATTTACTTTGAGATGGGAGGGAATTATAGGAACATACATAATCAGAACTACATTTCTCATTTAACATTTGAGGACTAGTCCAAGAAGTGTTGATTAAACGAATATGGGGATTTTTAAATTCTAGCATTTTCTTGGACCCAATACCATTTGCACAATCTACGATACAAGGATATTGTATATGTTGTAAGGCATATTTGAGATAACTATCATAGGAACAAGATAAACCAGAAAATACGAAATGCAATTCGGGTGTGGTGACTAAGGGACATACTACATAGGGGAAGTCGCCATTTGTTCTTAAAATACCTTTTACGATTAATTCACAAATAGTGGGACTACTTTCACGAGAGTCATATCCAAGATATAGTTTTAATTGTTTTTTTTTAATAATTTCTATATCTTCATTGAATATTTTGATCAATGGTTGAAATTGCATATTATCGTTTGAAAATTCATCATTAATATATCTTTCCATATAGTTTTCAATGTCTTCTGTCACCATGTTTCCATATTGATCCATTATTTTAACGCCATTGTCTTCGTGATGGTTATGAGAAGCGGTAATCATAATACCAAAACTTTCTTTTTTGTAATACACCAATTGTGCCATCGCTAATCCTATTTTCTCAGCAATTTTTAAAATAGTAGTATGATGTGTTCGAAATCCTGAAGTACCATATTTTATCATGTATAATATATAACTAAACAATGAAAAATAAAAAAATTATCATTGTTGGTTTTGGTTGGGCATCAATTGGTTTTTTACAACATATTGATACAAAGAAATACGACATTACATTAATATCAAAAACAGACCATTTCTTATATACTCCACTTTTAGCTCAAAATGTAAAACATGATCGAGATCTTACAATTCATGTTGATCAATTAAAACAATCTTTAACATTTGTTAAAGATGAAGTAAAAACATTTAATTTTGATAAAAAAACTGTGAATGAAAAAGAATATCATTATTTAATTTTTTCGCATGGTGCAGAAGTAAATACGTTTAATATACCTGGTGTCCAAGAACATACCTATTATTTGAAAACATTAGAAGATATTACAAAAATAAAAAAACGTTTATTTGATTTACCTACAAATGCTAATATTGCAATTATTGGTTGTGGTTTAGCAGGAACAGAATTTGTAGGTTCTTTGGCTGATATGAAAAAATTTAACATATTAGCAATTGATGCTTTGGAAAGACCCTTAATTACATTTGATAAAACTTTATCCGATAAGGTTATAGACAATTGGAAACGTGAAAATATTCAGATGTATTTTAAGAGTTTTGTACAAAAAATCAATTCCAATTCTTTAGAAATAAAAGATAAACCTAAATTAGAATTTGATATGGCGATTTGGTGTGGTGGCATTAAAATGGCGGATTTGAGTCAAAAAATAAACAAATCATTGCAATTGGAAAATAACCGAGGCATACCTGTGGATAAAAATTTACATATTCAAGATCAAGAAAATATGTTTGCTATTGGAGATTGCGCTTACAGTGGAAATCCACCAACTGCACAGGTCGCCTATCAACAAGGTGTTCATTTGGCAAAGCATTTTAATGGCGATTTTAAAAAAAATCAAGAATTTGTTTTCCAAGATAAAGGACAAATAGGTTATATTGGAAATGGAAAAAGTGTATATCAAAATAATTATTTTAAAGGAGGAGGAAACATAACATATTACTTTAATAATTTGGTTCATTTATACAATTTCGGAAAAATATATGTGAAATCTAAGTTTTAAATCAAACCTTTTAAATGTTTGGGTATTTTTTTATGTTTTTTAAAAAGGGCTAATATGTCTGTATTTTGACTTCCAATTAATTCACTAACAATATTACTATCTACAATTATTTTTGGATGTTTCAATAAATATTCTATAATATATTTGAAATATAGACTATGATATTTATTATAAGATAATACCGATAAAATAGGTTCTCCCAGTTGGTTTTTCACATTTACATCAAACTTAGGATTATGAACAATCTCATTCACTTGTTCAATAAAATTGTTTCTTCTTTTCTCATCCGCACCAGCAATAAAAGTATATCGAAACACTTCATGACTATCAAATGGCATGATTTTTTTACAAGTATCTTTAATATTACTACGACAAATAGGGCACGGAGGGGCAGTCAAATGTTCCTGACTTTTACACCATCCAAGTAAACATTTTTTATGAAATTTATGCTTACATTTTGTTTTTACATTTCCTGATATAATCCTATCTAAACATATTGCGCAAGTGTGATCTAACACACTTTCACAATTACCTGTCTTTCGGTTTTTACGAGTTCCATTTTTACAACGCGTTCTTTTTGTTGTCATTATAATTTATAACCATAAAAAAAGGGTACGTAACAATAAACTAAGATATAAGTAAATTTAAGATCGATTGGTATAATTAAAGTAATTTTTTTAATATCTTTATTTTTTCTTTTGATCTTGTATTCATGCCGTGTCTATTCTTTGTGAACAAATTTTTAATTCTATCATTATGATAATATTCTCTTTGGATTAAAGCTAAAATGTCTTTATCAATTTTTATATCTTTATTGTCCAAGAGTTTTTCAATAGAACTGTAAAATGCATTTGCGTATATTGTTAAATCTTCTAAGATAGATATATTGTTTCTGGGATTCACTACATTTACATCAAATTCGGGGTTATTTACAAATTCCGCAACCTTTGCGATGGATTCGGATCGCCTTTTTTTATCTGCTCCAGCAATATTAGTATAGTTAAAAATTTTTGCACTATCAAAGGGAATAATTTTGTCACATGTTTCTTGAATGTCTCTTTTACACATGGGACATTTTGTAATAGCATGTTGTTTTTGATTTTCACACCATTCAATCAAACATTTTTTATGAAAATTATGACCACATTTTGTTTTAATATGATTGGAACGGATTGTTTCTAAACATATAGGGCATTTATTTTTCAAGGATTCAGGACTAGGACTTTGAAAAAACCCACGACTTTTTATACTACTTCCAGGACTTTTACTTCTACTTTTTGATGTAGAACGTTTTTTACTACCCCCTTTTCTACGCGTACTATTTTTATTTGCCATTATAATTTATAACCATATAAAAAATGGGTATAAATTCCGGATTACCTGATTCGAACAGGTGACCTATTGATATTTGTTTAAACCACTACAGTCAATCGCTCTGCCAACTGAGCTAAACCCGGGTGTGCCACCCACTTTATAATAAGGGGGTTTGTTTAATATGTTTTTTAATTAATTATAATTGATTCATGTAATCATTAATTTTTTTGGTATATAAATCAATATTTTTTCTTAATTCAAGATCTTTGTTATCATGGGGCATAACCTTCACTTTATAACCTAACTTATGAACCGCTTTAAATACAATACGTTCAAAACTATGTTCATACATATTATCGGGATGCCCTTTATGACCCTGTCCCCAAGCAATATTATTGGGATATAATTTTGGTCTTGAACGTGTTGTAGTATAAAAACGATATACATCAAAAATGGTTGGACCTATTTGTTTTAGTTTTCTTCCTCCATAATAAGATTTCACCCATACGGCATCAAATGACTTATCTGTATTTAATAAATTATATAATTCGGAATTTCCATAAAGTACATTTGCAACATCTGATTTACATATAAAACAATTTCCCTCGGGAAAAACATAATTGTTTTTATTAAATTCATAATAATGATCCATATCATTTAAATAGAGCGAATTACCTAAATTCCATTTACACGTTATGTTGTGAGGTTCTATAAAGTGATCCTTATAAATGATGTTTGCATAATCTCCCATGTATATCAATGGAGGAACAAAAATACCTAATTTATTTTTTTTGATGTCTGCATATATTTCTTTTAAATTGAGAATGAGCGGTTCCCAATATAATTTTCTTAACGCATTGTCTGTTTTTGAATGCAAAAATAAAATATAATCATAAGAAACTTTATTTTGTTTCAGATAATAGGAACACACATATTTACCTCCAATATCCATACCTATATTTTGACATTTAATAATGACCATATTCTCTCTTACTACAATTTTACCGGCATTACCAACACTATAAGTAACTACCATTAATTCACAATAGTTTTCTATTTCTTTCATATAAGATTGATAAAAGGGTTCAAATTGCTCAATATTATAGCAATGTAAATGAGCAATGAGTTTCATATGTTTGCTTAATGTAGATTTTGATCTAGTAATTAATTGATATTGAATTGTATTGGTATCGGGAGCAATATTTAATAAATATTTATGAAACAGAAAGGGGTAGGTTTTGTATTTTTGATGAATCGCAAACTGAATTTGATTTTGTTCTTCTTGTTCGGGTTTATAACTACGGGATTGATATATACCAAAATTATTGTAATGAACCTTGCATTTTATTTCTGTACTACATAAGTGTGCTATATCACGATTGTATTCAATATATTTTTTCCAATTGAAATCTTCTGGTACATTTTCAAAATCATCTTTGTAGGGTAATCCTTGTGGATGTCCAAACAAATCATAATGTAATTTAGCTGTGTTTTCATTTTGCCTATATTGTTTTGAAATGGATTCATTGATTTCTAAATATAACTTCCAGTCGAAATCTTCGGGTGTATGGTGGAATTTGTAAATCCGTCCCTCGTTTTTTCCAGTAACGTAATAGTGCAGTTTCGCTAAAATTTCATTATTATACAATTTTCTCACATCAGGATTCAGGTCCAAGTACTTTTCCCAATCAAAATCTTCCGGGATTTCATTGTCTGGGACTTTATATCTTCGTTCTTGTGTAATACCATCTTTTAAATAGTGCATTTTGGCATCTTCTGCGTTTCTGCAAATGGCTTTTACATCTTTATTTAACTCACAATAAATTCTCCAATCGAAATCTTCCGGAAAATCACTTTCCACTATTTGATAAGATAGTTTTTCTTTGTAACCGATCGTATTATAATGTATTTTCGCATCAATTTCATTTGTCACCAATTTTTTCAATTGTGTATTTAGTTTAATATATCCTTTCCAATGAAAATCCTCCGGTAAATTTATTAACTCACAATCATAACGTAATTTTTTCTTAGAACCAATCTTATAATAATGTCCTATGGCCTCGATTTCATTTCGAACAACAGATCGAATATCCGGATTGTTTAAAATATACATATCCCATTTGAAATCTTCCATTTTCACATCTTTCAATCTACATTTTCTACTTTCAGAATGTCCATGATTTTCATAATGCATTATTGCAGTTGTTTTATTTTTACAAACAGCATACACATCGGGATTTAATCCTAAATATGTTTTCCATTCAAAATCGGTGGGAACATTGATAACAAAATATCGTCTTTTTTGTTGAATGCCATCACGTAAATAATGTTGTTCTGCACCTTCTTTAGTATTATATGCTTTTGCTACATCTTCATTTAATTCTAAATAAGTTTTCCAATTAAAATCGGTTGGTAACTTATTGTGATTATTACGTGAATATGTTAAATGCATTATTTTATATATTTAATATTTAAAATAATATATTATTTTATTTGTATTATATCTTGTAACCGTTATAATCATACGGATTCACCCCTTTTTGTGGTTTCAATAAAATCTGAATATTGGTATCACTTGAGTTAGAAGATACAAAATGAGTTTTGGTGGAATAAATATTAATTTTGTCTTGTTGTATCATTTTCGATAAATAACAATCTACTTGTCCATCAATTTTATTTTTATCCACCTCTTCTACAAACTTTTTTGCACCTTGCTTGTTGATTAAATAACAGTTCATACCCCAAAATGATTTAAGTTTATGAAATGATTTATTTTCACTATGTCCAACTGCTCGAATGGTATAAAACATCAAAAGATCCCAATTATCGGGAACATTTTTTAAAGATTGTTTGATTTGTTGATACGTATTAGGTAAAATAGCAGTATCGTCTTCAAAAATTAAATACATATTATGTTTTGGATCATTTGCTAATTGTTTTGCTAAATTATAATGACTTAAAAAACAACCAATACCTCCTCGTGTAATACTATGATGATGCGTCCTGTAACCCTTTTTTTCAATTAATCGTAAATCATTTAAAGCATCTGATGATAACCATTTTTCGGGTGCAACATTTTTACCTACAACTGCTGAATATCGGTATATGCGTTCATTGGATAAATCAGAGTTTTGATAATGTTTCATGACTTTTTGATAACGTTCTTTGTCTTTATCCATATTGATAATGAATATTTTTGGAGGTTCAGACAACAAAAAACTTTCCCTGTGGAATAACAAGTTGAACATCGTTGTTTTCCATGCTAAAATACTAAATATAATTGTTAATAAAACAGCTATAATAAATCGATTACGTGTAACTATATTCATACTAAAATATAAATAGGTTTTATTTTCCAATAAATAGATAAAAATACGTATATTTTTTGTAAAAGAGGAAACTATTTTTTAAACTTACATAAATATATCCCCAATATATTATTTAGACATAATGACTACAAATAAAACCCACGAACCTATTCTCGAGGCAACTGAAGATAAGTATGTAATGTTTCCACTGCAATATAGTGATGTATGGTCACTTTATAAAAAACAAGTCGATTGTTTCTGGCGTGCAGAAGAAGTCGATCTATCGAAAGATTTAACTGATTGGGAACGGTTAAACTCAGACGAAAAACGGTTTATTTCCGTAGTATTGGCATTTTTTGCGGCCTCAGACGGAATAGTGCTAGAAAACCTAGCATTACGCTTCATGGGAGACGTTCAGGTTGCGGAAATACGTAGTTTTTATGGATTTCAAATTGCTATGGAGAATATTCATTCAGAAATGTATAGTTTATTAATTGACACGTATATTAAGGATAGCATTGAAAAGGACAAATTGTTTCATGCAACATCTAATTTTCCATGCATTACTAAAAAGGCCGAATGGGCAAAAAAATGGATCGAAGATAAACGATCCTCTTTTGCTTCACGTTTGGTGGCATTTGCTGCTATCGAAGGAATTTTCTTTTCTTCATCATTTGCATCTATTTATTGGATAAAAAAACGCGGAATCATGCCGGGTTTGACATTCTCCAATGAATTGATTTCACGCGATGAAGCTTTACACACTGAATTTGCTATTTTGTTGTATAAAAAATTACAAACAAAATTAAGTAAAAAACGTATTCATGAAATCATCAAGGAGGCAGTTGAAATTGAGAAAGAATTTATTTTAGAAGCAATTCCGTGTCGTATGATTGGTATGAATTCGACATTGATGTCTCAATATATCGAGTTTGTGGCGGATCGTTTGTGCGTTCAATTAGGATATGATAAAATTTACAATTCCTCGAATCCTTTTGATTTTATGGAATTGATCAGTGTAGAATCCAAAGTGAATTTTTTCGAGCGTACAAACTCGGAATATGCTCTTGCAAATAAGAAAGTGGATGACGATGTATTTGAATTGAGTTGTGATTTTTAAATCTATACTAATTATATGAATGCTTATTATTATTATAATTTAATTTGTCCCTTTATTAGTAAAGAAGACAGAGTCATTTGTACAAAAAAAGATAGATATTTAATTGGATATAAAAATAAAAAGAGACGGCAGATCAATGCGTTTATTTACATGCATCAAGGTAGTCCATGTTGGCGTTATTGTATATGTAAGTATTTTACAGAAAGTGAAATTATAAATATTTATAATCATATAAATGTATAATTCAATATTATATTATGAATAATATTGAAAGAAGAATTGCGTATGAATTGAAAGAGGAACAATATAGTTTGTCTTATCAAGAGAATTTTGCAGTTGTGGATTTGTATAAAGAAAATAATTGTTTTACATTTTACTTAAAGTTTTATCCATTTAAACCACCTGTTCTTTTTTACAAAAATGGGAAAAAAATAAATTATAATGCACAAACAATTCCTTATCAATTATTACATAATTACATGAAAACCTACAAAGATTGTCCTTGTTGTGAGTGTTTGTTGTGTCCTGTACAATGGAGTCCTCTATGTAAATTGAATGATGTAATAGAAGAATATAATGAAATCAAAGACAAAATAATCATGTGTCAAAAAACCCGATTTTTTAAAAAAATACAACATATACCTTTCGAAATAGTTGATCATATACTCTCTTTTTGTGCATAAAATTGAAAGGCTTTTTTTGCAACTAATCAGTAGTATCAAATCTTATAACAAGTAACAAGTAACAATGTCAGCATTCTCAATTTACATTCCCAGCGTTTATCCCAACATCACCGAGGAGATGATTTCCCATACGTTTAATCGTATGAACGTTGGTAGAGTTAAACACGTTGAAATCGTTTCAAACCTAACCCAAAAAAGTAACAAGGCCTACGTGTTCTTTGATTCGTTGTATCACTCTGATTTGGCAATGTCGATTTTCGATACTTTATCGAAAAATCGCACTGCTAAATTGTCTTATGCACGCAATGAACATGTATTCTGGGTTCTTTTGTCTTGTCGTCGTGAATACGATGGTGTTAGCAACAAAGGGGAGTACATTGATCTCAGTTTTACCGAGGAGGAAATCGCATTTGTCGAAAGTTGTCTTCCCGACACTTCTTATGTAGGTGCCGACTATGCCGAGTTGTTGGAGACCGAACTGGAGAAGACACGTAACGCAAATGCGACTTTGCAATACAACCAAGGAGTGTTGTATAACCATTACAATGAGTTGTTGGCCAAGTACAACCAGGAAATGTCTCAATACGTAGAACATGAGGACACAAAAGGAAAACTCACAATGGCCGATCTAGAAGTAGCATAAATTAGTTCATTTTATAATCTGTAAATTAAAGTAAATAATTACTTTTTTTCATTTTTTTATATGCGTTTAAAATATATAATGAGCGAACACAAAGAGTTCCTTCCCCCTTCACCAAGATCCCTTACCGAAGAAAACTTACAATTAAACGACCTTATTTTAGATACAAACAACTTGCCAACACCTCCTCCTGTACCTGCTGTTTCTAAGAATATAGACAACGAAACATTGCCAGTTTCATTCAAAGAACACAAAGAGGAAGTATTTGAAGAATCACAGCGTTTATTAAATGAAGTGCATGAATCGGAAAAATTAGTGATTGATACTGATTTTACTGTAAAAGAAGATGCAAAGAGTGAAAATAACGATGTGATGAACGATTTAACAACTTTGGCAAATTTAGTCGCTTTATTATTAGCCCAAGACGATAGAATGAAGAAATATAATTTACCAGTAAGTCATGAGACCAAGATGGTATTATCCAAATTATTAAGTGTAGATAGTTATTTTGATGAAGTAGAAGCATTAATGAAAGATATTGTTCGCGATAATAAAATCGATGCGAGAGATGTTCCTAAAATCATGCTTTTATTGACTGAATTATACAAAAAGTTGAAAGAAATCAAAGATGTCAAGTTCGACGAAAAAATATGCGGTGATGTATTGAAAGTATTGTTTAATATTGCATTAAAAGAGAAGTTAATCCCTATTGCTGAACAAGATCTTGAACTATTGAAATGTCTATATGAAATTGTAGATACGAGTCTTACTCTTATGCAGACCGACACAAGTGGTGTGAAAAAGGGTATTGTCTATCATATTAATAAATTGTTTAATTCTTGTAAAAAATAAGTATATAAATATAATGTCTAATATATATTTATATGTCACAAATACCTTCTATTGTAACTAGCATTAAAAGTGCAAATGATTTGTCTGAGTTATTGCAAGTAAATCCAGGTTTGATTATTATCAAATTGGGGGCTACATGGTGTGGTCCATGTAAAAAGATCGAACCGTTAGTAAATGATTGGTTGCAAAAAATGCCTGCAAATGTGTGTAGAGCAATTATTGATATTGATGAAAATATTGATTTATACGGGTTTTACAAAAAAAAGAGGGTGGTGCAAGGCGTACCAACTATCATGGCATATTACGAAGGTAATGATCATTATCTGCCCGATGATATTACATTCGGTAGTGATCCTAAAACAACCAATGATTTCTTTTTGCGTTGCGTTGAATATTTACGAAGTTTGGAACCAGTCATCACTGCAAGTTCAAGATAATTCAAGTAAAACATATTATGTTGTCTTGAAAATTCGACCATTTTCGATCATTTTTTTTAACTTGTTGTAGTTCGTATTCAACACTTTCGATATTGTATATATCTAACTGATTTTTTTTTAATATTTTGTTTAATAAACTGCTAATATAAGCAAAACACATTAATTTTTGCAAATAATATGAATTATAATGATATATGTGATGGTATGTATAAAATGAATATCCAAACCATTGGTAGAAACTTTCTTTAAATCGAACACTCATGGTTTTTTGTATTTTATTTGGCAGTTCATTTTCAAAATTTAATTCATTTACATTAGATGATTTAAAACAAATGTAGTTGCACAATAATAACCTTGTAGGACAAACATTTTTGAAAAGAGTATTCAATGTTTGGATGACATGTGTTATATTGGATAATGTAATCATATGATCAAACAATACAAGTTGTATATTTTTATGATAACGCAATGTATTTTCCATATGTTTTATATTCCATTTATGTAATGTTGTATTATGAAAATCATCTATCACTAATGATAAAATCTTGTTTGTTTCTGGTTGTAATCTCACAAATCCAGGTATCATTTGATATTCAGCATTAGAAGTAATAATATTGTTTTTAAGGGGGTACGAAAATGTGGTATGACTTTCATTCATCTTACTCCCCAATGAAATATATACATAGTCATAAGTGTTTGGTTGAATAAAATCGACCAATTTCTCTAGATCACGAAATGTTACTATAGTTTCCATATTGTTATATACTTTATACAACAAATAAAGTATATAAAATCAATTTTATCGTTTTTTTCTGCTATTTTTACTGTACTTTCTTTTTCTTCTTGTTTTACCACCTTTCTTTTCTTCTGACTTTTCTTCTGACTTTTCTTCTGACTTTTCTTCTTGTTTTTCTTCTTGTTTTTCTTCTGACTTTTCTTCTTGTTTTTCTTCTGATTTTTCTTCTTGTTTTTCTTCTGACTTTTCCTCGGGGTTCTCGTCGGTTTTTTCTTCTTGATTATCTTCCAACTCTTCTTCTGGGTTTTCTTCCTCTTCTTGTTCAAATAAGTCATCCGTATTTGAAGATGTATTTTCATTATTAAACATATCGGAAGATTGAATAGATTCAATTGTATTTGTTAAATTTTCATCCATTTCGCCAGAATAATCTTTGTAAGTAACATAAGTAAATGTTCCAGCAACAACAGTTACTAATGCCATAAATGCATAAGGGATATTTGATACTCCACTACGTATAGATTTATTTAGAATATTACTCTGCTTAATATTATCCATAATTTTATTCACATTAAATAAATTACCAATGCCAGAAACAATATTTTGAGGTCCAGAACCAGGATTATTACTCATATTATACTACATAATATTCAGATTAAAATATGATTCTTTCTCCTAAATTTAATAACATATATCTATTATGTATATAAAGGTTTAAAATATATATAATTAATGCTAGGATTTTTATTTGTTATATATTTGTGTGGTGTAAATGCATGGAATTGGGAAAAGAAGGATGCTTATTCTATAACAAATTGTAATGTATTTGTTGAGAATCAATTAAAATACATAGAACATCCCACAGTTGGCAATAATTGGGATTATTATGATGTTACTAAAAACGTACATGACAATATTGCTTGTGGCGTTATTTATTTAGATTCAAATCGTATTGTGATTATAGACAAAGAAATAGAAGATGGTGTTCAAAATCATAATCTACATATTATTAAAACCAACATAAAAATGACGGAAGATATTATGTTCATCTTTAAAAAATATAAAATTAATTTTTTAATAGAAGACTATTACCCATCACCTGAATGGTATTATTGGGTTTTTTATTATATGTTTCGAATTAGCAATACATTATTATTGATGTATTCTGTTCGTTTGATGATCAAGTTATTATTATTTTTTATTTCTCATGAAAATGCAAATATACATCTTTACAATAAAGAAAATAATGAAGACGATGAAACAGATGTTACATTTGACGATGTAGCGGGTTGTGATGAAGCCAAATTCGAATTACAAGAAGTAGTTGATTTTTTAAAACACCCCGAAGAATTTAAAAAAGCTGGTGCTAAAATACCCTCCGGTGTTTTATTAGAAGGACCACCAGGAACAGGAAAAACAATGTTGGCAAAGGCCACATCAAATGAAGCAGATGTGAATTTTATTTATGCAAATGGGTCTCAATTTATTGAGATGTATGTAGGAGTGGGTGCTTCCAGAGTACGTCAATTATTTGAAAAGGCGAAAAAAAATAAACCATGCATTATTTTCATAGATGAATTTGACGCAGTAGGTAGATCTCGTTCTAGTGGTTTTGAAAGTAATAGCGAACAAGATCAAACGATCAATCAATTATTGACAAATATGGACGGTTTTGATAAGAACGAAGGTATTATTGTAATGGCCGCCACCAATCGTGCAGATATGTTAGATAAAGCACTTGTGCGTAATGGACGTTTTGATCGTAAAATCACTGTCGGAATACCAGATAAAATTGGAAGAAAGCAAATTTTAAATGTACATTTGGATGATAAAGATGTAGATAAAAATATAGATATGAATATTATCCATGAATTAACGACTGGTTTCACAGGTGCTCAATTAGCAAATTTAGTAAATGAAGCATGTATATTATCTGTTCGGTATAAATTACATAAAATAACAGAAAAATGTTTAATAGATGCTTTTGAAAAAATTACAATCGGATTGCCAAAACAACTAGATAATCGTCCCAAAGAAAACATTGAACTAGTAGCATATCATGAGGCAGGACATACTATTGCTGCATTATATTTCCATGAAATGTTTGACGTCCGCAGAGTCACTATAAATGGTAATAATACAGGTGCTGGAGGATATACATTATTTACACCAAAAGAAAATTTTGTACATTTCCCTACCAAACGATTTATGTTAGCCAACATTATTGTGTGTTTGGGTGGGAGGGCAGGAGAAATGCTCTTTTTTAAAAATAAAAATCCAACATTACAATCGTGTGATGATTCGATATTTAAAGAGGAAGAAGATTTGAATGTAACTACGGGTGCATCAAATGATCTAAAACAAGCACATGAAATGGCAAGAGAATATGTAGCGAGTTATGGGTTGGGGGATCATATTGGTTTATATGATAGTGATACTATGAATCGAAGTATGCATAGTAAGTTATCAGAAAGTAGTAAAGAAAGAATTGACAAGGAAATACAAGTGATGATTAGCAGCTCTTTAAAAACAATTTTAAAGATCGTTGAAAAGAATATGGATCAGTTGAATATAGTTGCCGATTTGTTACTCGATTTTAAAACCATTAATGGAGAAAAATTAAAAGAGAAAATAAAAATAAACATGGAATAATTACATTTCAAAATTCCAATCGTCCAAGAGACCCGCCTTGAATAGATTGGTTGCCATTGTTTCATTTTCTTCCAAATATTCACGGGCCCATTGTTCTCGGTTCAATAAAGAATATTTTTGATCGCATAATTTCAACATACGTTTTTGTTTTTCTTGCAAATCAATAAGCGTTTCTAGAGGTGGTTCCTGATTTTTAATCGGACGCAAATCAAAACCTTGTAAAAAATTTCTGTTATTGGATTCATATAACGAAATAGTATCATTTTGCGACAGTTCTTGGTGTAATTTAAATTGATTATATCGAATATGGTAAATAGCATAAAACAATGACAAAAGTGAATACAAAAACATTTATGAATAGTAGTATTCATAAATCTTTATTTGCCTTACAATAAGTTAAAAATAAATGTATTATTAATGTAAATGTATTTTAAAATACCTTTGTATTTATTGTCTTTAGCATTTTTTTCATATGTAGAAATTAACACCCCGCGTATTTATTCTGTTCAAACAGTACCGATTGTACATCATGTGATTACATCATCGGTTTCCAACTATTTATTATATAACAACACTGAGTTAATGTTAAATATGTTTAATACTCCTAAGGAAGAACTTTCCCCGGCTTTATCATATTTTCCCATTTTTTCATGTGCATTTGGATTATATGATTTATACAATGCTATTTTTATACAAAAAAAAATGGATTTTATTTTACATGGGGTTCTATTTTCTACTGTAGGAATGATATTCATGCATAATGAAAATTTCCATTGGTTGTATCCGGGTTTATTAATGGAAACAAGTAGTATATTTTTGAATTTAACGGTACTTCCATATGACTTTATTAAATATGCATTCCTGGTCACTTTTATATTTTATCGTAATATTGTTTTCCCATATATTTCAATTATTTTTATAAAAGATAAATATTTTCTTATTTTTGAACAGGAACATTATAATGAGAAAATCGTATTATTTTCTATTTTTTGCATCAATTTTTTGAACTTTTTCTGGGGATATAAACTTGTGAAAAAATTAATTCGTCATATTAAAAATGAATAAATAATAAATTATATATATGATTGACTATATAATTTACATAAATTTAGACGAAAAACCAAAAAAAAAAGAACATATAGAATCGGTATTAAGTCATTTTGATATACCTTACGAAAGATTTGCTGGAATAAAACCATCTTTAGAAGATTGTTTGGCTATGAAAAATGTAGTCCCACGAATCCAAGAATATTTACAACATCCTGAAAAAAATCCAAGAGGGATTGGTGTATTAGGATGTTATTTATCTCATGTATTGACCATGAATAAATGTAAAAAACTACCCAAAAAATACAAACATGTTTTGATTTTAGAAGATGATGCTATTTTTACGCGAAAAGATATGGATTATATTAACGATAAAATAAATATTTTAAACGAACAACATGACTGGGATATATTACGTGTTTTGTTACCACGCACTGAAAGTTTTCTAGATAGGGGAATCGAAAACGTGGATGACGATTTATATAAATTTACTGGAAATCATGTATTATCAAAATTTGATTCGGGTAACAAAAATGTAATCAATGGTGGATGTCATTTCTATGTATTAAATAGAAAAAACATAACAAAAATAAGTCAATATGTAAAAAAAGAAGACATATTTAATATTGATTCAATTTACAGTACAAAAGAATTAAATATATACTTTTTAATATCCAATTCAATACAATCAGGTATGCGTAATGAAAGTTCAATACCAAAGTTATAATTATCGAATTTCATGATAAGATACTTCGGGTTTCTTGTTCTTTTCATTAATGACCACTCGTGTTTTATATTTTTCTCTCCAAATATTTTTTGTCTCATCCGACAAAGTGGTTCGAAAGTGTCTTTCGTATTGTTCGGGACTGTCATAAAACAATATTCTAGGTTCTCCGGTAATACCATTGACCGAAACATTCGCCTTAAAGAATAGTTCTTCATTTAGAGAACCGACCTTATATATTGGTTTTCCCATATAATCACACTCCAAATATCCTGTAACACCGTTACGGATAGTTGCACCTGGCAACACACTAGTACTAAATCCAGTAATGCTGGGAATACCCTTCTTATTTCCCTTGATCTTGAAATAGTGTTTATCATTCTTATAAGATTCTCCAAATCGAGTCTTTACCTTGTTTTTATTGGCCTCTGTATCATGAGTAGATACAGTAGAAATAGACACATCATCGTTGTAATATACTGGTTCTTCATCGGCCTCTCTCCAATAATCGATATTATCATTGTCGAGTTGCTCGATGGTTTCAACCAAATTTCCTTCGTTAATCATTGACATTTAAGAGCGAAAAAAGCGTAAGCGAATAAGAGTACTACTTATTGTTATTATTATTCGTCACAATACCTTTAAGTGCTTTCAATTTTATAGTTATGTATGAAACAAAACTATAAAAATTACATACTATATTAAAATGCCATCTTACCTGTTATATATCTTCCAAGTATAAGTGAATGTATATCATGAGTTCCTTCATATGTATTTACCGTTTCTAAATTAGTAAGATGTCTGAATATGTTGTATTCTTCCGAAATACCATTACCCCCTAATATATCTCTACATGTTCTAGCAATATTCAAAGATTTTTGACAGGAATTTCTTTTTACAAACGATATCATTTCTGGTGTAAAGTCATTTTCGTCCATTGCTTCTGCTACTGAATAACTTGCATGTAGAGCTAAATTGTATTCACTTACCATATCTGCTAGTTTATATTGTATTAGTTGTTTTTCTGCCAATAAGGTATTAAATTGTTTTCGGTTTAAAACATAATCAATTGTATTTACTAGACAATCTTCTGCAGCGCCGATTGCTCCAAACGAAATACCTAATCGTGCATCATTTAAACAACTAAACGGTCCTTTTAATCCCTCTACGTTTAATATATTTTGCAGAGGTACCTTTACATTATCAAGAAAAATCATTCCAGTAACTGATGTTCTCAATGACAACTTACCGTCGATCTTAGGCGTTGTTATACCGTTCATGTCCCTATCTAATAAAAATCCGCGAACTTTACCATCGAATTTTGCCCAGATTATGAAGACATCCGCAATAGGTGAATTACTTATCCAAGTCTTAGAACCGTTCAAAATATAACAGTCTTTTTCCTTAATTGCAACTGTTTTCATATCATTTGGATTTGAACCTGCATCCGGTTCAGTGAGACCGAAACATCCTATAAAATCTCCGCTTGCTAATTTGTATAAATATTTATTTTTCAACTCGTCATTTGCATATTTTTCGATGGGATTCATTACAAGAGACGATTGAACACTAAACATGGATCTATAACCACTGTCAATAGATTCAATTTCCTTTGCTATCAAACCGTAAGTAATATAAGACTCGCCTAAACACGAATACCCCTTTATTTTTGGTCCTAAAATACCCATATTTCCAAATTCTTTGAAAATCTCTCTATCAATGACTTCATTTTTATAATCATTAATGACTCTGGGTTTCAAATAACTTTCGCAGAACTTTTTAGTATTCTCTACTATCATTTTCTGCTCACTTGATAATCTTTTGTTGAATTTTATTAAATGAATCATATAAACATTCGACAGATATTTTAAATGTCATATAGGGATAAAATATGGAAAAAAGAAGATCCAATTATATTGTATATTATATATGATCGATTTAATAACATATATTATTCATTACACTCCTCTCAAAGAAAGAAAACAATTTTTGTTAAATGAATTTAATAAACACTCTTTGATTTATCATTTCATAGAAGATTATGATCGAGAAAAATTATCAGATGAAGATTTGAAAATTTTCGATACTAAATTTCGTAAATCTCAGTGCGGAATTACACTAGCACACATAAATGCCTACAAAAATATCATGAATAATGAATATAAATATAGTTTAATTTTAGAAGATGATGTTATTTTGGATGATAATTTTGAAGATAAATTAAATAAAAGTTTAAAACAACTTCCCGATGATTATGACATGTTATTTATCGGTAATGGTTGTAATTTACACATACCTTTAATAAAAAGAAAACAATTTAAATATATATACAAAAAATGTAGAGAGGCAACTTCTTGGGGCGGAAATGGAGGCACTAGGTGTACTGATAGTTATTTGGTTAGTAAAAAAGGAGCCAAAAAAATAATAAATTATATTTCAAAGTTAAAAGAAGGAACTATAAATATGCCGATTGATTGGTGGTTAAATCAAGTTATACGAGATTTAAAATTGGAAATTTATTGGATGGAACCAACAATTATTACTCAAGGAAGTCAAACAGGAAAATATAAATCTTCACATTAACTTTTGTGTTTCTTGCCACTTATTCTTCTACCGGAAAGTTGATAATCTTTTGTTGAATTTTATTAAATGAATCATATAAACATTCGACAGATATTTTAAATGAATCATATAACTATTCCATGGTAAAAATGAAACAATAAAAACTATATACTATTTATATTACTATGTCTGAACAATATATTCAATCTCAATATTTAATTAGACAAATTACAGACGATTTTTTCAAACATGATGATGCGTCTCCTATTCGAATGAAAGATCCAAAATATGTGGTTGATGATGATGATTCTTCCGTTGATAGCGATAGTAGCGAAGAAACAAGTTTAGAAGAGAGCCGCGATAGTACAATATATCATTATTTAGAGGACAAAGAAGATTTGCAATATATTTTTGATTTATGCGATAATGAACCGGATATTTTAAAAGAATACAAAATACATATTTGCTGTTACAACGTGAATGATATTTGCGTTTTGCCCTTTTTACAATATTTGTTAGTAGAAGAAGATGGAAAATATAATTTCCCAATGTTCACCTTTAAATGTGCTACCAATATTGATGTAGATGAAGATAGTGAATTTTCACCAACACATACTTTTTTTCAAAATGAATGCATGAAATTCTTATTAAAATTTGCTGACCCTTTAGACGAATCACAAGACGAGGATTTCATGAAAGATATATACAAGGGTTTTACGATTAGTAAAGAAGACGATCATTCTTTGTATGTTGTTTTAAATTGCAACGACTTTGAAATGAAAAAAGGCATATTGGCAACGATAGATGAATTATTGAACAAACATTCTGTATTAAATGTTCCCATTGAACCTGGAGCCTACCAATTGTTTTATGATTATCCAGGACTAATGCAAATTAAAAATAAATGGGGAAATATGATTGATATTCCTCAAGCATTATACAAATGTACCTTTGAAGATAACAAATATGTGAATGTTTTGGATAGTTCAGAAGACACTATTTCTATTATAGATGATCGTATTGAACATCCACTTTTAGGAAATAGTTTTATATTTAGCGTAGAACCGATTCAAGTCGATAATGCAAAATCATTGAAACGTTATGTTGTTTTTACATTGAAACCCATTTATTTGATGAAAGATTTGGGTTTCTTGGAAAAGCAAGAAGAAGGTTTTACTTTGGGATCGGTCATTCCGAGTGTAGTTGAATATATGCAACCTTCAAAAAAGGAAGATGATGAAGAAGAACCCGAAGAGGAGGAAGAAGAAGAATCCGAAGAATCCGAAGAGGAGGAAGAAGAAGATGATGAAGAGGAGGAAGAAGAAGAACCCGAAGAGGAAGAAAAAGAAGATGATGAAGAGGAGGAAAAAGAAGATGATGAAGAGGAGGAAGAAGAAGGAGAGGAAGACTCAGAAGAAGAGGAAGAGACTGAAGAAGTAAAAACGAATGAAGATTTACGCGAAGAAGTCTTGGACTTGTCGAATAAAACAAATGGATGTATTTATTTTCATGAAAAACGTAACAATATTGATTTTACTGGATGGTCTGTAAAATTGAGCACACATTTTATAGAATTATAATATAAATGGAAACAATTAAAAGTGGTGCAAAAAATGCAAGAATGACTTTAAATAAAGGAAAAAATACCGCGATGCTTGCATCGACTCTTGCTGCAAATCAAGTTAAGCAACTTACTGCAACAGTGGGTTTAGGTCCTTTCAGTAATATAATATTCTCTTTAGCATTAATTTTTATTTTATATAAAGTGTTCAATACACTGTTCTATGGTTCTTTTAATTATAGCAATCAATTAGAATTTATCATACGTTCATATTATTATTGGACACTTATATTGGTCATTCTCGTGTTATATATTTCTTTTACGAATATGTAAAAATAATAGTCATTTTCTACATGACTATTATTTACTTTCTCTTTCTTCTATTTTTGCGCGTTTGTTTTTTCTTTTTTCCACCTCTAGTTGGACATATTTTTCCAGTCTTGAATTCAGAAGGTATTTTTGCCTCGAGTCTCAATTGATTGCAACAATATGTGTAAAAATCATCAGGTTTATTATCTACTGGTGCATAACCATTAAATATAGAAAGATCCATATTTTTACTCTTTGCAAGATCTGCGAATTTGTTTAATGACACTTGTTTTAATAGATTATAATCAGTCTTCAACTTATCTTTTAGACCATCTTGTTTTATTTCATTTAATATTGCCAGTCCAGTTAATTGTGTTCTACATAAAAATGACGTTCCCAAAATAACTTGCCCATTGAAATCATCTTTATAATCTTTATTTTGTTTTAAAAAGCAACCGAGTGCTTTTGCTTGGTATAATCCCAATGGTGTTAAACATGAATCAATAAATTTTTTACCAATCGGTTGATTATGAATAGAATTACCATGACGAATGACATAAAATGTAATTGGTTCAGTAATATTGGCATTACTTAATCCGGTTTCTAATGGTTCAGTATTTATATCTATACTATTTTTACCGGGACAGCAATAATTATAGTTTTCTCCACCACCGGTTGTACAACCTGTTTTAATGTCACATTGTCCGTCAAACCCTCCTTTATCTGGAAATCCTTGGAATGCAATTTCCGTTGTTATTTTGGGAGTTGAATTGGGATCATAATGAATTCGAAAACAAAAATTATTTGCATAAGCATTACATTTGGTTTCGTCGTTTATAGGTAAAATTCCTCCCTCTAGATCAAATAATTTTGATCCGGTTAATTTATCGGATAATCCTCTCATTCGATTATGATGAGTTACTATTAATGCGGTTCCACCTTTTTGTAAATTGGTTGCGGTTCCATCCTTTTGTAAAAAATTGGTTGCGGCCCATTTTCCATACATTTCCCATTTTTGAGCAGTTGTAAATTTTCTACATGTAGGTTTTGAACGAAATAATGAGATTTTTCCAGATGGCATAGCATCTTTTAATAATTTTGGAACTATGATACTTTTCCTATCATCTACGGGATAGTCCTTATCATACCAATAATCATAATATACTTTATTTCCATCAGGCATAGGAGTTTGAACTCCCTCATCGATGATTGAACTTTGTTGTTCCACTTCTCTCAATTGTTCTCTTTCTTGAAGACATGGAAGAATAAACATTTTGTCGGTTAAGTTCATAGATTCTGTATTTTCGGATCCTGTATTTTCGGATCCTGTATTTTCCTCCTCTTCGAGTTCTTTGTGCGTACTTAGTATAGTAGGGGAACTATGTAGTTTGTAATAGTGATTTGGGTGATTCATATCATAAAAACTAATATTACATTCCTTAGCGTTTTGGTTTTGTAAATTGCATCTATCTTCTGGTATCTGACTTTTACAACTTTCGTTTAGTTCATTCATGCCATTCAAATTTTCATCAGTAACGGTTTTATAAAGAGGTATCGTCTGAGATTTGTCATCATAAATATTACCTTCTTTGTCTTTAATTACTGGTTTATTATCCCTCATAACATATTCATGATTGGCGATTAAAGATGTTTTTGTATAATTATCAATTGCTTCATCGCATAATCTTTCTTTATTTAATTTCTCTACAATTGCCAAGTCTTTAGGACCAACATTTCCTCTTGTTGTTTCATATTTACTATCGCTACTAAACGGACCACCACCGCGTTTTTTCTTATATTTTTTTGTTGTAGATTTTTTGGATCTATATTTTTTGGTCATTATATATATATATATTACACATTATTATCTCCATCATCTAAAATATTTTCTTCCATAAATTCTTTCTTGATGGTACCATCAAAGTGTTTTAAAATCTCTATTTTTGTTGGAGGACGTCCATTGGTTTCTTCGAATACAGTTTTATATTCATCAATAAGTTCATTGTATTTTGCAATGGTTTCTTGTTCTTGTTGAGAAATAGTTTCGGCCTTTGTTTCTAAATCCTTTTTAAAATCGTGCATTTTTCGTTCTTGTTCTCTTAACGTTTTTTGTCGCGTTAAAATATCTTCTTCGGCATTCTTTTCTAACTCTGTTTTTTCACGCGCTTCTAATTCTTTAAACCAATGATGACGTGTTTCTTCTGCAGAAACTAAAATGTCACAAATATCAGGCAACTTCAATTTTTCAGCACGTTCTTTGATCTTTTTATCACTCGAATTGATAAATGTTTTCTTAAATTCTTTAATCATTGAATCCGGAATGGATGGACTGGTTTCCATCAAACGATCAAATTCTTCACGATTGTATTTTAAAAATAAACCAGCACTGGGTCTTTCTTCGGGTGCCTTGGACAATTCAATGCGAATATTACGTGCATATTTGTCCCAAGCAATGGCAGCTACGCGATGGGCTTCATTTAATTCGGCAATTTTCAAATATTGTTGAATGGTGGTAATAATACCCACTGTAATATTGACAGAACCAACAATCATTGTTGCCATTGATTTGTATTTTTCAGGAATACTTTCTTGAGCAAACGATGCCGTACCACTAAAAGTGGATAATATAATGGCGGGAATAGTAAACCACATATTGATATATGCATACGAACCATGGGAGCGTGTATTCAACCATTTATAACATTGTGCAATATCGCACCATTCCACTAAAATTTTTTCATTTTCGATTGACCACTTTACTTTGGACATTTTATCAATTTTTTTGACAACCATTTTTGGTTCCACTAACTCATTGGTGATATTTTCGCTTTCGGAATCACTCATTATTCTATATAATTATAGGATTCTTTTAAATCTATAATTATCTAATATTACTTTTTAACAGGAGGTTCTTTTGTAATTTTTTCTACCACCTCTTCCACAACATCAGTGATAATTTCATTAGAGGAAGGTTCTTTTACAGGTTCTTTTACAGGTTCTTTTACGGGTTCTTTTACGGGTTCTTGACTTTTTAAATACGATTCAATATTTTTTTTATATTCCTCATTTTCTGTAGTAAAAGTAATATTATTATTCGAAATAATTTGTTCGTTAATATCATTTACAAATGTATTCATACGACTAGATAAATTATTCAAATGATTATGTTGTAGTTTATGATAAAATTGTAAATAATTAACATACAGATAAATTTTGCCTTTGAATGTATTATTGTCATAATTAAGGGTTTGAATAAAATTATCCACAGTAAGTCCATTTTCACCATTGTATCTAATGGTCTTTAATTCTTTCTGTAAAAATTCGCGATACATCAAATTAAGAATTTGCAAAATATCGTTATGTAGTTGAATAACGTCATTATTATTGTATTCAAAAAAGGGTTCAATGTCTTTATATGGAAGATATTTTTTTATTTTTGTAGAAAAATGACTAAGATCAACGTTTAAATTGGATTCACTCAAAATAACATTATATAATTTATAATAATCTCCATATATACGATTTTTAATCATACAAAGAGTTTTATTGATGTTTTCCATTTCCACAACCAACATTTTATATTGGAAATAATAGGAATCCAAACAAAAAATAAAAATTTTCTTTTTGTTGTTTTGAACCATGTCGGAATATTTCGTTTTCAATGTATCCAGTTTTTTTTCTACTTGTGTTTGTTTATCTAAAATAGTATATAATATTTGCATATTCACATTAAAAGAATCTTTTAAATTATCAATATTTAATACATGCATGGATGTCATTCTATAACATATACCAATCTTTATTCATTTCAAAAAAAAATACATTACGTATTTTTAAAATATTCTATGTTCCCCATATGAATCAGAGAGTTTCTAACATTTTCTGGTAATTCACTCTTTCAATATCAATCGATTTTTCAATATCTTCGTAATCTGCCAAAATACGCGCTTTTTCAAGATATCTATCAAAGAATGATTTCTTACGCGGAGCCATTTGTCCTGTTTGTAATGTAGGCAAAACATTTTGCTCAGGCAAAATGAGAGACAAATTTTCTTTTTGTCTTTCAAAATAATCAACCATCGAACTGATTGTACTGTTATACCATTCAGGTATATTTTCTTTTTCTATATTTTCGTTTTTAATATGCAATTCAAAACCACGTTCCATACGATCTTGAACATTCAAATACGGTTTTACCTGCCAGTGAATAACATGTTGTTCGTATTCACACATCATGTATGTGTTTTGGTTGTTTCTGGCGTTTTGTCTGAGATTATTTCCCGCCGTGGTATCATACAAATGAAGTTTGATAAAAGCATAATTGTGTTTAGCCGAGCGAAGGTTGTTTTTGTTTGTTTTGATTTTTTTGTCATGTAAATTAATTTCAATAATTTTGCCAAATAATTGTTTTTCAAATACATTTGAAATAAATGTACTAGAAACGTACCTTGGTACAAAAGGAATAAATACTTCTACTTGATTGTTGTTCTCCATGTTTGATAAATAATTGTTTCAAATGCATGAAACAATAAAAAAACATTCAATTTTATGTTTATTTTAGGACATAAACATGAAACATACTTATATTATTTCTAAATCTTTAAATTTCCAATACTCGCAACCACCATTGGGCATAGGACGTTTGATGATAAATGGGATTTTCTTTTCATCGAATTCGCGAAGTGCAATCAAATACCCATCAATAACATCCGGTCCAACTTCAACAAGCGGTTTGCCTCCTAAATTCAGTTGTTTTGCACGTTCGCCTAATACACGCGCTCTTTCATACTTTGTAATAAACGGTAAGGTTTTATGAATAGGATCCACAATAATTCCTTGTTCATTCCTAACAATTCGAGTAAGAGTTTCAACTTCTTCGTTATTGTGCATAACTAATTCTGGATGATATGAAGCAATTAATTCTTTTTTGTTTAAATTTTCAAATTTTTGCAAATAATTATCGTCTTCATCCTCACTTTCTTCATCTTCACTTTCTTGTTCATCTTGATAAATACTATTTGCCAACATTTCATTTGGTTCATTTTCACTTCCTAAACTATTTATATCATCGTCTTCATCTTCATCTTGATCTTCATTTTCATCATCTGCTTCACCACTTGTGAAATCTTCTTTTTCCAATGAAATATTCTCTTCTAATGGAGGTGGCGGCGGAACAAATTCGTCATCGCTATCACCATATAAACTGTCATTATCTGATCGAAGACTATCAACTTCGCTTAATACATCAATTTCGGGCATTTCATTTTCAACTTCTAAAGACATATTAAATGATTATATATTCGTAAGATATTTCTAAATCCTTTGTAATGAAATCAATTTTATAAATAATATCAGAATAAATAATTACACATTATTTGTTTTCCATGTCTTATCACATACGGAACACATATATAGATATTTTAAATTGTCTTCGTCGTATCGAATATAAAGAACATCCGGTTTCATGCCACTTTCAGTATTTGTTTTACAGTTTTCATTAGGACATTGTATATTGTGAATTCGAGGTAAAGTCGGATCAAGTTTGGTATATTGATTTACAATATGACTGTATTTTTGCTCACCCTTTTTAATATCCATGTTCAAAATACAGGAATTTTCCTTGATATTCGAATGATCGACAAACCCGCAATTTCGACAATAATGCGTTAATTGATTGGTGTTTTCTTCATTCACACCAATGTAATACATGTTATCGCATTTAATACAGAACTTCATTTTCAAATATAAGTATATTGATATTAAATTTTATGTTGTTTTATTATCAATTTTGTATTATTGAAAATTAAATCTTCGTTCAATAGATATAAATATTATCTATTACAATATACTTTTGCTTTCCGGTATACCACAAAATTGATTTAACAAAAGGAAATAAATATAGATTTATCTTATATCCTATAAAAAATGGAAAATACCGGTTTAAATAGTAGCGTTGAAAATGTTATTATATCAACTGCAAAACCAACTATAAAATATAAAAATTTCAATGATTTCCAAAAAAAACATAGTAGATCTGGTAAATCTGAAAATTCCGAATCATCTAGTCCGACACATACAAGAATTGGTGATAAGGAATTGAATATTCATGGAGGGTCTTATATTGTACCACACGGTGAATGGAACACATTTATGAGTTTGTATTGGAACGATATAATCGAAAAAAATAAAACAGAATATTTAACTGAAAAACAATTATCGACAGAAATGTCACCCATTGCGGTTGATTTGGACCTTCATTTTAATTACGATCTAGATGAAAGAGTCTATAGTCAAGATCATTTGGATGATTTGGTCGATGTTTATTTAGCCGAATTGAAAGATATGTTTTGTTTTGACGAAAACACTACGTTTCCTATATTCTTGTTTGAAAAATCTAAGGTAAATCGAGTGAAAGATAAAAATATTACCAAAGATGGAATTCACATGATTATTGGAGTTCAAATGAAACATGATGTACAAGAGATCTTGCGTAAAAATGTTATACCAAAGGTGCAAGAAATTTGGGGTGATTTTCCGATTACAAATACATGGAATGATGTATTTGATGAGGGCATTACAAAGGGTTATACAAATTGGCAGTTATATGGGTCTTGCAAACCGCATCATGAAGCATATAAATTGACAAATGTATATGAAATATCATATGATGAAGATGATGGCGAATTAATTAATAACCGTGGAGATCCAAATACATATCTATCATGTGATAAATTCTCGATGCTATCTGTACGATATCCCGATCATTTGAATTTGCTTTATAATCAATCGTTCCTAGAAAAGATGGGAAATAAGAGCAATACACCTCGAGGAAAGTCAAATGCAAGAAAATTTACGTTTGATGGTTCTTCTTCAGGTTCTAGTGATATTTCGCAAATTAAAAATGCAGACGAGTTAGATAATTGTTTGCAACAATTCCTGGAAACCATATCTTCCACAGATTATGTTTTGCGAGAAATATATGAATATACAACTGTTTTGCCAGAGAGTTATTATGGTCAAGGATCGTATGCAAAATGGATCCGTGTAGGATGGGCATTGAAAAATACGTCAAACAAGTTGTTGATTGTTTGGATTGCGTTTAGTGCAAAATCATCGACATTTGACTACAGTACTATTTCGGATCTATGTCAGCAATGGGATAGTTTCTCAAGAAAAGAGTCGGGTGTGACTAATCGATCCATCATATATTGGGCAAAACAAGATAATCCTTCAGGTGCGGAAGGTATTCGCAAAAACACTATTAGTTATTACTTGGATATGACAATCAATGCTGTTACTGCCAATGCTATTGCAAATCCATCGAAAACTGCCAAAGGATCGACTGATTATGATATTGCAGTTGTTTTGCATCAAATGTTCAAAGATGAATATGTTTGTGCGGATGTCAAGGCGGGTGCTTGGTTTCGATTTTGGCGACATAGGTGGGTAGAAGTAGATTGTGGTAGCACATTACGTAAATCGATTTCCAATGATTTGCGTCAATTATACGAAGACAAAGCTACTCAATTGAATCATTATTTATCCACAATAGATCCTGAAGAGGATCAATATAAACAAGTAAAGGCACGTATTGATATTGTCATTCGTATTATTCAGCGTTTGGGTCAGACGAGTGATAAGAAGAACATTATGCAGGAAGCACGTGATTTGTTTGAAGATACGGAATTCTACAACCGATTGGACAGTGATCCTTATTTGCTTGGTTGCAAAAATGGTGTTGTAGATTTCAAGGAAAAGACTTTCCGAAAAGGAAGACCCGAAGATTATATTACTAAATGTACCAATGTTGATTATTATCCAATTAGTCATGGCAAACATGCAAAAACGATTCCTTTATTGACTGATTTCATGGAAAAATTGTTTGTTAAACCTGAGTTACGTGAATATATGTGGAATCATTTAGCCGCGGTTTTGATCGGTATGCCTTCATTAAATCAGGCACTTTACAATTATATTGGTATTGGCCAAAATGGAAAATCGGTTTTGACTGATTTGATGACACATACATTAGGTACTTACAAGTGTGCGGCACCTATCAGTTTGATTACACAAGGACGTGGTAAAATTGGTGGATTGGCACCTGAAATTGTGGGTTTGAAGGGATGTCGTTATGTAGTGATGCAAGAACCCGAATCCACCGACGTGATTCATGAAGGTCCTATGAAGGAACTGGTGTCCGGCGTGGAACCAATTACAGCACGTGGTCCATATATGACAAAACCTGTAACCTTTATTCCTCAGTTTGCATTGACATTGTGTTGTAATCAATTGCCAAATGTAAGAACACAAGATCATGGTACATGGAGAAGATTGAAAGTAGTGAATTTTGAATCACTATTTACAGAAAATCCAGTTGATGATGATGTAAATCGTCCCTATCAGTTTATGATTGATCGTGATATTTTGACGAATTTCCCTGTTTGGAAAGAAACATTCCTAGCAATGTTGGTCCAACGAGCATATGATAACAATGGTCGTGTGGTAGATTGCGATGCAGTTTTGGAAGCTAGCAACAAATACAGAGAGAGTCAAGACCATGTCGCACAATTCATTGGCGAACGCATTACTAGACGCCAGGGTTCCAAGGTACGCAAGGAACAACTTGCAGAGGAATTCAAATTGTGGTTTATGGTAAATTCGGGTAAGACCAAGCAACCTAGTCCCAAACAATTATATGAATATATGGATAAGGTTCATGGTAAAAATGTAAATAGTTCATGGATGAATGTGAAATTGATTTACCCAAATGACAATGTTATCATGGCAGACGATAGTGACACCGAAAGTAATGAAACAATGGTTGTGCCTGATGTAAATGAAATATTTGTAGAAGAAGAGGAATAAATTGAATATTATTTCTTAGAAATATTCAATTAGAATATTATATTTTTATTGTGTAATGGCGGATTAAATGTAAAATACCCATCAATCATAAATCCCATCGCTAATCCGAGTAATATAAATGGTTTTAAAATTTGAATGTTTGGAATGAAATACACAATAAAAAAACAAATAAAAAATCCGATACAAGCTAAACAATCTTTGATATATCCTAATGATAGGTTCATGTTATATACTTATAATAACGTTTGATAATAAATTGACGTAATTTTTTTGACGTATATTTTTTATCATTCACTAAATTGCCATATGAAATAGGAGGGTTTATTGTAAAAACATTCATTTTTATATTTTGAATATCATTTAATGAAAAAGAACGTTTTCTCATTTATATATTATAACATGGAAAAATTGCAAGGATTTAAATTTGGTTTTATTGATAATGCCATTGTAGCGATTTTTGCTCTTTTAGGTATCGAACTTGAAAAACATTTCGAAGGATTCGGTGTCTATGGAGCATTATATGGTGCATTAATTGGTCATACAATATCAGATATGGTTGCGGGTTATGGTGATTTTGGGTCGAATGTGGCAATAAATATGGGTTTAGGATGTTTTGCAGTTATTATTATAGTTACTTTATATTTGTATATTTTGACTCTTTTCTAATTAAAATAATAACGTATATTATAATGCGCGCATTTTTTTCGTTATTATTTATTGGTGTATTTAAAGCAGTATCGAGTAATTACTGTGTTTGCACAACTGTACCTTGTCCGGTAGTAGGAATAAATAAAATAACAATGGGAAATGGAAGTGCAGATATGACATATACGTATATTCAGCAGGGAGATTATGTTGTAGTATCTGAAGCCAAAGGTGTTTTATCGAAAGAATCTACAGGAAAAGGTAGTGAAACAACTGATTGTACTCGTAAATATTCCCGCATGTTAGAAGATGATGGGTATTCGAATTGTGATGCTGGACATATATTGGCAAATCATTTGGGCGGATATGGAAATGAACCATTGAATATTTTCCCTCAAAATCACCATATAAATAGTGGCGTTTTTGCTCAATTTGAAGGAAAAATCTATGACTGTATGCAGGAAGCAAATATAGGAAATCTATCTTGGATATTTACTTACATGAATAGCACAAGTACGCAACCAATCTCTGTAGAATATAGTGCATCCTTCGATAAAGGATGTTCTCCATTAAATGAATTATTTGATAACTAATTCTATTTTTTATATTTATTCGTTAAACGCCGAATAAATATAAAAATTATTTATACCCTACCATTGAACATGCAATAATCTGAAAATACAACAATATTATTTATCCAATTATACAATAGGATAACTTCCTTGCATCAACATACCACACTGTCCAGCACCCTTATTATATTCACTTCCGCGTCCTAACTTAATATAACCCTGATCGCCCCAAGTTGTTCCCCAGGAATTCTTCACCAAGTAATAATCACTACCATCTTCGGAACCATAACCAACAACCAATACACCATGATCAAGTTTGGTTCCACATGAACCAGTAAATACACCGGATTTATACAATTGGAAATCCTTTTGATCAGCCTGAATAGCAATAGAAACGGGTTGCTTGTTCAATGCTGCCATCATATCATCATCAGAATTGGCATTGACATCTACATAACTCTGAATATCACTATCACTTACAACAGAACAGGTAGTCTCGCATGTTCCAGCAGACTTGGTGGTACCAGAACTATATGTATAATCATCTTCTAGACACAAACCTCCGTTCTTCTCAATCCACTTGAAAGCATTGTCCATCAATCCGCCATTGCAACCCATATCCTTACCCCCATTCTTACGGGTATCACAATCAACTAACTGTTGCTCAGAGAAAGACTTCAATTCCCCATGTGCAACATAATATGCACCCTCAAGTGCTCCTGTAGTAGAAAATGACCAACAAGAACCACATTGACCTTGATTTTTAACAGGGGTTACACCGCCCTTTTCGACCCAATTTACAGAACTAGCCAAAGATTGCATCTTGTGATCATCCAAACAACTCTTCACGCATGATACAGTATCTAACTTGTGGGATTTATCAAAATCCTTAACACACTGACTCAAACATTTTACTTCATCAATCTTATTTTCGATCTTTTCACGCTTAGAAGTTAAGAAATTAGAATACCCTAAATAACCTGAAAATTCTTCGTCATTCATTCCTGAAAATTGATTGTGTTCAAGAACATATGTTTTATTTTGACTATTGCTAGTCTGAATATATTTATCATTTTCCAACCAATTGGAAAATACACGATCACGATGAGCATCGTTTTCTAGTTTGATTTCAAAATTGTGAATCCAATTAGAAAACTTATCATCAACCGAATAAGAAGAAACCCCACAACCCAAAACAAAAGCAGTTACCAAAAAAATAGCAGAGACCATTATACTATATTATACTATAAGAGATTTTTATTATATGGTTTTCCAAATATAATATATAGGTTTCCAAATATAATATATGGTTTTCATAAATATATTTAAATAATACATTTCATACTACGTAATGAATAATGAAAACATGATGTATTCAATGGTATTTATACCAATTATTATGTCTATATTGACTCAATTTATATCGCGAGTAGAAAGCGTCAATTTGCAAAAAATATATGATGCTGTGAAAAATTTTCATTGGTCTCATTTGTTTAACAAACATTATACTATTATGCTGAAAGGTGAGCGTATTCGAACGGTTTGTCCGTATTCAGGAGATGTAACCATTGTAGAATCATTTACGGATACTTTTCGTGCGTTATGGAATAATTTACTTGAAAATACATCCGAAAGTATAATTGAAATAACAGAAAGCAATGTTTCTTCAAACGAATATAAAAAAAATAAGAATGGGTTTTTTTATGTATCTCAACCAACGATTTTTTTAATTGATTCTGACTTGCAATTATATGGAAAAACATACAATGAAAAGGAAATTCACGAAAGAAAAAATAATAATGGTTCGTGTGCAAGTGATATTATTACGATTGAAGTGTTTTCTTATGTAAATAATGTAGATGTTATTAAACAATTTTTGTTAAATTTAACAAAAAAATTTAAAAAAGATACCAAAACACAGCGGGAAAAGTCGCGATTTGTTTATTCAATTAAAAATACGTCTGAAGAAGAAGGATATTATGATTGTTGGTCGGAAATAGAATTCAATACAACGCGAACATTTGACAATTTTTTCTTTGATCAAAAAGAATTTTTTTTAAATAAATTGAATTTTTTCATAGAAAACAAACAATGGTATTATGATAAAGGTATTCCTTATACACTTGGAATTGGATTAAGTGGTCCGCCCGGCACGGGAAAAACGTCGTTAATTAAATGTATTGCGAAATATACCAATCGTCATATTATTAATTTGTCCATGAAATTATTCAAAACGCGTAAAGAATTATATCGTTTTTATTATGAAAACACATATAATCGAAAAAATGAAAAAGATTCCATAGGTTTTGATAAAAAAATCATTGTCATCGAAGATATTGATTGTTTAGGAGATATTGTTTGGAAGCGGGAATTGCAAGATGGAAAACCAAAAAAAAATCTTTTTTCTGAAATGAAACCGAAAAAACTAGAAGACAGTGATGATTTAGTAAAAGAAACAAAAAATCTTTTGAACAATGATCCGATTACATTAGATGACATTTTGAATATATGGGACGGTATCAACGAAACACCGGGGCGTATATTAATTATGACAAGCAATCATTATGATAAATTAGATCCAGCATTAATTCGACCTGGTCGTATTGACATTAAACTAGAAATGTCTTATTTGTCAAAAGAATGTGTTATGAAAATATTCGAACATTTGTATGGAAAAAAAGTCCCACGAAAATATATTTCCTCTATTCCTGATAAAAAACTAACTCCTGCCAAATTAATGAACATTTATATCAATAATCAACAAAGTGAGAAAGAGTTTTTGACCGAATTAACGCAATAAAATTGAATGTTTTTTTATTAAAAAAGGATTAATAAAAAATCTTTATTGAGTAACATGATTGTATTTGTCGGGATTGCGATTGGTATAATGTTCTTTCTTGCAGGTTCTCTACTATTAGAGCAAATGCGTTCTAATAATGTAAATAGATAATTTCATTATAAAAATATCGAAAAGGATCCATTATCTTTTTCATAAAATGCAATAAAATTGAATGTTTTTTTTGACTTAAAGATTAGGTAACTATGATACTTAAAATGAGTAACAATATGGACGATTATATTTTAACTGCACTATTTAATACACATAGTGTAGGTAAAGATGAGTGCGATATTTGCGAGGAAAAACAACACGTAAATTGCTGCGATAAGTGCGGAAATGGAATATGTTACACATGCTGTCTATCTTTTCCACATCAATATGACACTCTGTTTGTTATATGCAATAATTGCAGCAGTGAAATTGAAAAAAAGTTTAAACCAAATTTGGTCATTGATCTTGGGAAATTAAGATTATTGAAACAAAGAATCAAAAAAAATACGACATATGCAAGAAGAAAAAGAATTAATAATAAATAGGCGGAAGAGCATCTAAAAAGGATAAGGTAGGTTGTTTTGCACCTTCTTTTGGATAAGGAACACCCTGTATGAGACTAACAATAAAAACATATAAATTATAAATCAAAATTTCCAGAGACGTGATTAAGAATGGAAACAACAAAAAACCCAAACCAAGATAGATCTTTTGGTTTTTTGTTAATACAATTAATTCGCTTTGTTTATTGTAGAGTAAATACAAAATAACTATAAACACAACATAATAAATTAGCCAAAGGATTACATTAAATTGATTCCAACCTAATAAATTATTATTCATATGTTTTATACGTGCTAAATCTGTAGAATATTGGTCGCGTAATTTGGCACTTTCCACTTCAATCATTTCATTTTGCCATTTGACCATATTATACATATCATGTTTTGTTTTTTTTATATCATCAAAGAATTTAGTCCAAACTGCACCCATAGTACTATATAATTAATGGTGATATTAATTATATATTATATGAAATCTATTATGCACGAATTAAACTGAAGGGAGCAATTGATTTTTATCAGAATATTGTGGTGCATATAATGGATTTGAACATTGTTGCATAGTGGTAAAACCACATTTCACGCCATATGATTCTTCTTTTCCTAAAAGTTCGCCTTCAGGCAGACTATTTGTAATGTTATTTGTAATATCATCAAAATCCACCTGTGGAATTTCGGTTTGAGTAGAATTATAAATAGAATCCAATGCCGAATTCACATCATTTGTCGCCTTTTTTTTAACTTCATCTACAGTAGCATTCATAGGATCATATGGTTTTTCTTGAGGGGGTATATCATAGGATGTTTTCGTTCCGGGCATAAATTGAGGCATAGTACTCAATGAATTATATGATTCAAACCCTTCCTTGTTTTCACTTCCAGGGGAGTAATTCTCTTGTGGAGAATTAGAAGAATCATTGGCAATACATTCACCTGTCTCTTTAATCCATTGTGTATTTGGACCACAACAACCTTCGGCATAACATAATCCTAAATCTTTGAATAAATTATTATAGTCACCAGTTGCTGGTGTCGAACTTACTTCACTTGTTGTGGGTGGTGGCAAGTCTAACTGATTAAAATTAATCTGACTTCTCGTTTGGATATTGACATACATATAAAATGCTACAATTGTCCAAATTGCAAAATTCGACAAATGTGCTAATGCAAAGAAGGTAAATACGTTGCTAGAAACAGGATCCTCAAAAAAATGTTTATATGCCACTATTAATAAAATATGAATGACAATGCAAGTAATGCATACTAAAATAATTTTTGTGTATTCGGCATTTCTTAATTGATTCGATTCGGTTAATAATGCTTTTCGCTTTTGTTCCATAACCGCATGATCAATAAGTTCCTTTTTTTTATCGATTCTATCTTGTTCTGTTTTAATAATATCAATCATATCATTTTGTTCTGTAAGAACATTATCAGCAGACGTATCTGCATTTTTATAACTTTTTGTTACATCATTTACTTTATCCTGTAAATCCAACACATATTTTGCAATTAAAGGTGCATTATTTACATTTGGATAAGAATTAGATAAATCGGTTAAATAGTTTTGCTGAACTTGAAAAACTCCTGATAAATCAAATTTTCCATTATTAGACATTATATTACTAATTGTATATATTAGAAATATATAAATGTTTGAAAAAATTGAATTAATCCCGTGCGAGAACGATTGCAAATACAAGTAGTGTAGTTACACTAACTGTTCCTAAAGTAAATAATAGTTTCGATGACAAATATAATTCGTTGTTATCCATGATACGTTTTTGCAATATACGTGTATGATTTTTATCAGTAGATGTAATTTCGCTAGGAACATATAGTTTTTCCTTTTCTGCTATTTCTTCGCGAGTTTTCTCATATTCTGGAATGAGAACCCTACTTAAATCTTTGTTTTGATTATTAATAACATTCTGTTTTTCAGCATAAAGTAGTTCATTATTCAAGTTCGTGCGAATACCGTCACTTGTATCTTGAATCGCATCTGTATATTTTGAATCGGGTATGTTACTACTGAAATTTTCTACAAAAGTACCGTCTTTGTAATAAGTAGTATCTTTGAATAAAATATCAGCCGCTTCGTTCAATTTCTTTTTATATTCAGGATTTCCACATAATCCCATTTCTTCGGGACTCTCAATTTTCATTTTTTTGTCTAAATTATAACTGGCATATTTAAATGTGTCAGAATAATTAGAGTTGTTTTCAATAGGTATTGTATTATCTCTAGCATTGTCGTTTAGAATCAAACATTCTTTATTTATATCATTCGATAGATCAAACTGATAATTTCGTAAATATAAAGACGTAGAACCTTTATCAACTGGTTCGTTTGTATTTGTCGGAGGAACACGATTAAAAGTGGGGACACTATTTTGTGAATCAATAATACATTTGTTGGTTCCATTTGATGAATAAGCATAATAATATGCACAATTCGTACTGTTATTACAAGATTCTTTACATTGCAATTCGTTTTTATTTACTGATTGATTATAATATCGAACATCAATAGCATTTGCATTTGGATAAAATCCTGGATAAACCTCATAATCTTCCGCATAACTTAAATTTTTTTTCATAAACCCTTTGCCCATTTCATGCATGGGAAACGCAAAATTGTCATTTAATACACCTCGTATTTGATATATTTTTCCCATTCTAAAATCAGGTTTTATTTTGTAAAGAGAAAATGCAAATGGAGCACCATTCGTTATACTAGTTGCCGGACTATTCGACGAACCCGGTTCAATAATAGTATATTGTACGTTAATAGCAGGTATAACACCATAACTTAACCTATTTGATTCGTTATAATCATATTTATTATCTAGAACAGCACTCATAAACATTCTTATGTTTTTATAAAAAATAGCTAAATCACTGTAACTTTTAACAACTAATTCATCATTTTTAAATTCTACCAAAGAATAACACAAAAATTCATTGTTAATAAAATCGTTTTCATTTTCCGAAACAAATGCACAATACAAAATTAAAGGTAAGTAATTTGGCACATTATAAAAAAAGTTGCTTGCGCTGATAGAATCTTGTGATGGAGATGATGATGGAGCAGTACTTGGTGATGTAATGCTCTCACCTGCTTTCTCTGACATGATATTAAAAAAACCTGATACAATAGCGGGTGTAGTAACTTTATTTGGTACATTTCCAAAAGAAATCGTTTCAATTGATTCTGTTTTATTTTTCATTGTAATGCGGTTAAATTGCAATTCGAAAGATACATCATTTTGAATTTGACCGAAATAATAAATTTGAATACGTATATAACGAAATTCATCATATGGAAAAAAAATTCGATCGCTAGTCATTTTGTTATTATTTACATCAGAATTATCATTCATAAATTCACAAACCGCTTTATCTCCAATCCAGACGTAAAACAAACAGTTTTCAGTATTACAAGTAATCGTGTAATTTCCTGCTTTTCCATAAAAAAACCCATGCCAATCGACCGTAACCATTTTATATCGAAGAAATGTTGAACTTGTATTTAATTTATTGGCAGTTGCTGATAGTAAATTACTAAAATCGTTAGACACTCCTGTGATAGAATTATCAGTACCTCGGTCAGAATGTATTATGGAAGTTTTATAAGCATAATCTCTTTGGTCAATATTCATATTGGGTGCATTATAGTACATTCCAATAGGTAATTCATCATAATTAATAATAAAGTCTAAACCAGAAACTTTATTCTCTTCAAATAGTTTTGATTCACTTTCTCTAAATTTCACTAGTCCTCTTGCTAAATTGATTTTCCATGCATCTACTCCATTTTTTACTTTCATGGGAGTCCATGAAGCAACGGGTGTCAAAATATTTTGACCAAAACGTCCAATTAAATCTATCATGATTCCATTTGGATTATTTGAAAAATGATAATAACTATATGCGTTTAAATCAGGATGGAGTTCTTCTTCTTGCTTCTTTTTTTTTTCAACAAATTCTTTATAGTTATCTACAAAATCGGATAAACGATCGTGTGTGAATAATTTATTAGGTTCCATTTAATATCTATTTATATTAAATGGATATTAATTATGAAGGTTAATTACTTTATAAATCCATAAATATGATATAAATTAAATAAAAAAATGCAATGAGTAACAACGTGTTTATTAGATTCACACTTTTCAATTGTAAATATTCAGGGAGAAGATGTGAATCTGAATATTTCTGTAAGGTTTTTAATTGTTGATCTAAATGATTTCGTTCTTTTTGTAGTATTTTATAATTTTCATCTAATTGTTCTTCATTTTCATGATATACCTTTACTGTTTTTGCATGATAACTGCTTTGGTCGTCATACACATTTTCCAATTCATTTAAATCTTCTATCAAATTTTCATACGCTTTTTGCAATTCACTAAAACTATCTTTTCCTGTGAAATCACATGGCGGATTTACATTTTCGGCCGTGTCTTGATTTTGACATCGCAAATATCGACCATAATGACTTTGGAAATTATTTAAATCTTTTGACATTTTATTTTGCATTTCAAAAACATCATTTGGAAATACTAAACTTGCAGTTTCCGGACTTGGAGAATAATCTACAAACATCTTTTTTCTTTACTTATTATAATAGTATATAAATATAATAGAACCAATAATTCCAACAGATAAATTCACTGTTTTCAAAACAGCGTATTGATATTTCAAGTGTAAATGGTCGTAACTAGCATCGGATGTAATATGATTGTTTCTCCTTTCAAACATTTCGTTGGCTAAATTTTTGTTTTTACATAATTCATATTGATAACATTGCCTTAGTTTTTCATCTTGATCACATTTTAATGTTTCGTTGTCATGTTGTTCTATTAATTCATCACAGGTTTTTTTATCTGGTAAGTCTTGCCTATTGGTAGAGTAATAAAAATTGTAAGGATCATAACTTAATTCAAATGTATAATCTTTTTTTGAAATAGACATTCTATACAAATACTTGTTATAATAAGTATTTGTAAAATAAATTTATCACTACACACATATACGATAATAATCACTTGTTAATGCGGTAACACTTTCACGCTGAATATGGCAAATATTTCCAGGTCGGAGACCTACGACTAAAGCTTGTGGATCGAATCTAGAAATTTCGGGTAACTGTGATTTGCTGTTTATTTGATGGTTCTTCATAAAATCCTCTTCTTCTTTTGTATTTAATATTTTCATGTTTGGTACTAATGTATGGTCTAAAATATTGAATTGCAATCTATGAATATTGTGAATAATAACAAATAAACCGTCATGATCATACAAATATTTAATTCGATTAATAATCGAATCATTGGGTTCATCGTCGATTATGACAACCAATGAATCCTTTTTTGTTAATACTTCTTCTATAACAAACAAATCCTCAATCACGTTATCCAATACTTCTTTTTTAATTTGCTTTGTTGTTTGTTTAATGTTAAAATAATATTTGATGTATATTTTACTATCAAGTTCTTCATTGTTGATTAACATATCCAATTGTGAATTAGACAACATAGAATCGATTTCATTCATACTGAAATTTTCATAATCTTCTACATTATATCCTTGGCGTTTCAATTGCTCCAAAATCGTTTGTCTTGATTTATAAATGCTGATAATACGGGAACTAATGGTCGACATTTTACTAAATATATCTCTATATTATATATTTAATTCATTTTATTAAAATCAATTTTATCCTACTTTTTTGATAATCAAATTTGAGAAATCGGGTTCAGCATCTCTAGATTTTTCTTCTGGCGCCTTGGATGTTTGTTTGACAGCACTGTCTTTTACAATTATACTCGGTTGTTGATTCAAATTATCATATGACATTGGTTCAACACTCGTAGGTGCATCAGTCATTGAATTATCACTTCCATTTCCATTGAAAAATTTGGGTGCTATGACAACAGTAGGTTGAGTGTTTGCGGGAACAAGTGCAGGTTGATTCATTTGTTGTTGTGGAATACCATAATTACCAGTAGGAGCATATGCACGGGCTTGCGTTTCAGGAAAAATATCAAAAGGCAATACTACGTTGGTCGCCTCATTATCGGATAATCCAGTTCTATCTATTGCCGAAACTGTTAAGAATTTGGGTCCGACATGACTTACTTTCCACGGTCTTGTGGGATAGTTATCTTTGCAATTTCGCATACACACTCTTTCACCAATATTATATCGTGCTCCGCCTCCTTCTTGAGAATCTTCTTCATCTAGAGGAGGAGGTGGAGGAATATAGGAATCCATGCTAGAATCAGTAATCACTTCTTTGTCTGTAGTATTTTCCATACTTGTTGGTGCATATGGTGGAGATATGGAGGGTGTTTGAGGATTATATGCGGGACTGCCTGGTGGATATGTCGGACTAGTTGGGTTGTATAAAGGACTGCCTGGCGGATATGTCGGACTAGTTGGGTTGTATAAAGGACTGCCTGGCGGATATGTAGGACTAGTTGGGTTGTATGCAGGACTTTCTGGATTATATGGACTATTTGGATTATATTCGGGACTCGTTGGTGTAAAATCATTTTCATCGGGAGTATTAATGCGATCCTTCAATTTTTCTTTTAATAATTGTTGAATACTTGTAATAAGCGATTCGGAAGATTTTATTTTACCATTTGTCACCTTTTCAATATTATTGGAATAAGACATATTTTCGATTTGTTCAATATTATCTTCTGTTATAATACGCATTTGTATGTTGATTGCTTGTAGTTCTTGGACAAGTAATTTAAATGAATAAGGAATGCTAATCACACTGAAAGAACGTCCGAATTGTGTTACATGTTCTAATCTCATATCTTCGTTTTCTAATGAACCTACGTATTTTAATGGTCCATCTGCCATAGGACTCATGAATAATTTTTTGGCCGGATTGTAAATAGATATCATACCACTGTGATTGCAAATTGCCAAATAATATCTATCACCTCTATCCATCATCGATTCGGCTAAGAAGTCAGTAATACCATGTGAAATAATTGTATCACGTTCCATTTCTCCTATACGCAAACCACCATCGTTTGCACGACCACCCACCGTTTGTTTTGTTAATTTTGTTCTTGGACCTTTTCTTCTAGAATTTACCTTGTCCTTTACCATATGTTTCAAACGCATGTAATATGTAGGACCCATGAATATTTCACTTTCCATTTGTTTTCCGCTCATACCATCATACAATATTTCATTTCCATTGGAATGAAACCCCTGTTTTGTCAAGATTTCGCCGAAAACACCGATTTTCGATCCCTTGTTATTGAATGCTGTGCAATCGCCAAAACCACCCATCATTGCACATGCCTTTCCTGTAATACATTCAACCAATTGTCCAATGGTCATACGTGTGGGAAGTGCATGAGGATTAATAATTAAGTCAGGACGAATACCGTCCGCAGTAAAAGGCATATCTCGTTCAGGAACGACCATGCCAATCGTGCCCTTTTGACCTGCACGTGACGCCATTTTATCTCCAAGAGTCGGAATTCTTTGGTCAATAATTCGCACTTTTGCGATTCTTTTTCCTTCTTCATCATCTGTAATAAAGACACGTTCCACCACTCCCGTTTGTCCTTTTTTGGGAAATTTGGAATCATCACTATTTACTGCATCTTGATTGATAGCATTATCACCTAATGGATAATTCACAACAACACGACCAATAAGTGCAGTATCTTCTGTTACAATAGTACCTGTTTTGATCATTCCATTTTCATCTAATTGACTATAATCCGATCCACTGCGCGTTCCTACAATATTTGGGTTTTCTTGGACATTAGTGAATTTAATATCAGTAACTGTATCCATATTTTTGGTTGATTCTTCGTGAGATTCATAACAACTAATATAAGAAGTACGGAATAATCCACGTTTAATAGAAGCTTCATTTACCAAAATAGCATCTTCTACATTATAACCCGTAAAACAGGCAATCGCAACAATTGCATTTTCACCATAAGGATTTTCTTCGTGTGTAATATGATCTAAATATCTCGATTTCACTAAGGGGGTTTGACCATAATTTAATAATACAGCAGTTTTGTCCATACGAACTTGATAATTTGTATGATACATGGAACAAGCTTGCTTACTTTGACCACATGAAAATGAATTACGTGTAGCGGGATTGTTTTCAGGAAAAATAATCATATTACACATCATACCAAACATAAGTGAATTATGGATTTCACAGTGGGTATATTTGGTATCACTAGAAGTGCCGACAGATTCTTCATAAGAATCTGTATCAAACGCAATCATAGTATGTTCGCTTTCACTATTGTCAATATAGTCCAAGACCGCTTTTTTATGCAAAAATCGGTCTAATTTTGCAGGATTTGTTTCATTTTCGACACCTTCATATAATTCGTGTAAATTGTATATTTTCATTTCACTTGGATCAAAACTGACCGAATCGCGTTTTTTATTAAATCCGGTGATCAATTCTTCCCATGTGAAATCATTATCTTGTAATGTTTTCAATATTGACTTGGATTGGTAGGACATTTTCTTGGACTGTTCGTCTTTGTAAAATATGGGTCGGCATAATCGACCCGCATCTGTATAGACAAATATGGTATTCAATCGAATATCAAACGTAGCACTGGAATATATTGGTAATAATGCATTTCTTCTATATAATCGGAAAGTTTCAACACACTGGATAGGTTTATCAACAGCACCTACCATAAAACCATTGATATATACTTTTGTAGATTTAGAAAGTCCAAGAGGAGAAAATTCTTCAATCAATTTCATCGCCCATTTTACACGTAACCATGCAATCATCGGTTCTCTAGAAACACCACGAGTAATATAAGTAGATATAGCCAAATGTTTGTGTAATCCAATACTACCACCATCAGGTGTATCAATCGGATCAATAAAACCCCATTGTGAATTATGTAATACTCTTGGACCGACTAACTTCACACTACTATCTAATGGAAGATTGGTCTTTCGTAAGTGATTCATTGCTGAATTAAACGATAGACGATTTAAGTCTTGGACTGCACCCACTCGTTTTGTGTGTGTTTGAGCACCCCAATTGCCTTTATATGCCTTTTTGAACCCTTTTTCCAAATCTCTTTCGCGAAATACTTCTTTGTAATTATTTGTAATCAAACCAAACAGATTGTTTTCGTACATTTCTTGGTCATAATACAATCGTTTTTCAAATTCCAAATGTATATTTTTCAACTGAATATTCCAATATTCGCGGAATAAATCGTATAAAAGAGAACCTACTAATTCGATTCGCTTGAATTTAAAATTGTCTCTGTCGGTAGGTTTTTCAATTCCTGTATATACAGAAAGCAATCGGAATACAATATCTCCAAGAGCATATGCCTTAGCAATATAGTTGGTTTCTCCAATGTGTGGTAAAAAGTAATCGTTTAATATTTCCAAGGCATGTACAGTACCTTTTCCTTTTGTCAATAGTGCAATGAATTTTAAGGCATTTTGTTGTGTCATAATATTCGATGCATCATGAACGGAAGGAATAAACAAATCAACCATGGGTTCATATTTGTCCAAGTCTAACAAACAATGTGATATAATGTCTTTATCAGAAATAATACCTAATGCACGAAATACAATAAATAATGGAACGGGGGCACGTACATTGGGAATATTGACAACAATTTGTTTGTTTGTGAATGTTGAACTAGGAGTGCAAATTTTTACAGAAAAGGTTCTTACAGGTTTGGATACATTTTCAGAAACAGAACGGATTTCGGCAGAATATAAATATTTTTCGTCATCAACTTTTTTAATATATAGCATGTTATCGGCAAATTTTTCTTGGGCTACAATGGTTTTTTCTTTGCCATCAATAATAAAATAACCACCTAAATCATTACGACATTCCCCCATGGTATGTCTGGTTTCTTTGGGCAATCCATGTAATATACAGAAATCGGATTGAACCATTACTGGAAAACGTCCAAGAAAAATCTTTTCTAAAACATGTGTCCTTGTTTGTGTATTTTCAGACATGGCAGTTTCGGTCAATTCTCTTAATTGTGCCGCTGTTTTCGTTGTCATTTCCAAACGGACTTCTTCCGTTTTCTTTTTCTTTACTTTTGTTGGTTTGGGAGCACCTCCGTGGTGTGTGTTTTCTTCTTCTTCTTTAATTCCTCCATTTTGTTCTTCAATTTTCTCTTCATCGGCAACTGTTCTTGCAATTGTTTCTTCTTTAGTTTCTTTAGTTTCTTCAGTTTCTTCATGATTTTCGCCACCAATAAGGGTAGGGACTTGACCCGGCAATAATTTATCAATAAATTCAATTTCCACATCATAATGAATCGTCATACTGTAGTTCATATTACGTAATCGCGCCTCATTTGGGTACATATAATGCACGTTGTTTTCATCATGAATCACCGGTTTTCCAAAATAAATTTTGGAACCATCTTTTCCACCCATATACATTTTACATTGAGACATGTACTCATTGGTAACAGGATCTAATTTTGAATAAAGAATAATGGGATTTTTCTCTTTAAAAATCTGGTAAATACCATTTTTATAAAAATCATTGTAAGAATCAATGTGGTGTCTTACTAAAGCTTGAGGTGTATCTTGAAAATATTTGTTTATAACATTCCAAATCGTATCATTATCCATTTTATGCTTTATAAAATGACTATATATATAAAAAATAAGACCTTTATCTAATTTTTTATTAAAGTTTTAATTCTTCATTGAAAATATCATATACATCTTTATCGTGTGTAATAATAATGATACACTGCTTGTACTGTTTAAAATATTTTATCACTTCTAATAATTCCATTTTCAAATTTTTATCTAATGCATTGGTTGGTTCATCTAAAATTAATATTTTGGAAGGATTGATTAAACCACTTATGATATTTGCAATTTGTCTTTGACCTCCTGATAATTTTTCACCGGAATATCCAGTACTATCTTTTGACAAATCAATATTTTCATATAATTCTTTAATTTTAGGATACGTCAAAATATATTCATAATGCTGTTTGCATTTATTTTCTTCTTTACATCCATATAAAACATTTTCTAATATAGTTGAATCAAATAGTCTAGCGTTTTGATTAATATAGGTAATATTGTCACGTATATAATCAGGATCTAGTTCATCAATATTTTTTCCATCAATCAATATTTCTCCTTCATCGACTTTATACAGTTTTAATAGTAATTTTGTAAATGTACTTTTGCCTTTACCTGAATTACCAACAATACCAATAATTTTTCCATTATTTGTATTTATATCAATATTACTGTGATCAAATATCTTTTCGGTGTTTTTGTTGTATTGAAAGGAAACATTTTTAAATTGAATATGATCAAATTCAACATCATTTTTCTTGTATTTCACATCCAATAAATCTAGTTTATCTGCAAATGGACGAAACCATTCTACAATCGCTTCTAAACGACCATATTGTTCAATTGTATCACTAACAAGACTAGCACTGGAATTCATACGTTCTTTGAACACAAACAGCAATGTCAATAATGATATAAATTGGATAATTGTGATTTTGTCTTGCAATACTAAGTGTATTGAATATCCAGAACATGCAAACATAGTTAATAAAGTGATCATTTCGACTGCAAATTTTACAGTAGAAACACTATAATAATATTCTCGATGTGATTGTATGGTGGTTTCTTTTTCTTTATCAAATATATTTAATTCATTACTGATTTTACCGCGAGTAATAATTTTATCAATGTTGTTTAAATTTTCAACCAAATGTTTTTCAATAATCATGGAGTCTTTTTCATATTTGATATTCCTATATCGTAATACAGGCCATACATATAGCAAAACAACTAACCATAAAATATTTCCAATTAAGAACAATGCTCCAATTTCTGTGTTTTGATATAAGAAATAAAAAATGCTTACTAATACGAACATAGCATACGGTAAAGAATAATTTAATACGTCACCTAATATTAAGAATACAGTTTCAGACAATCGGTTAATTGGAAGTGATAATTTAGTAAAATTAATATTGCTTAAATTTTCATTACTCGTTTTTAATATCATCTGTATCAAATTTTGCCGTATCCACTGTTTTAAGTTTGTCATAATAACATCTTGGACAAGTTTATATCCATAAGTAAATAAAGCAAATGCAATACGTGAATACATGAAATATTTAAAATAAGTAATAATTGTTGTGACTTGACCGCCTTGTACCGAAGTAATTAACATGGAATTAAAATGTGTAATTACATTCGTTGTAATTATACTACCAGCTAAACTTAAAATGATCAATAAAATTACTTCGGTTAAATATTCATTTACAAATTGTGTAACTAAACGATTTACTATTTCCATTATAAAATATACATAATGCTTCTATTTTATTCATGAAAAAATATATATATAAATAGTATAATGGAAAAACAATCTTTTGCATCTCTTTTTGGACCCCTTGACCGCAAATATTGCGACTGGTTTTACTATCTTTCTATGGTTGCATTTATTTTCATGGTATTGACTATTTTGGCTCTTGTTTTTGGTTTATTTAGCAAAAAAGTGAAGAATGAGCATCTTGGAGGTGCTGTATATGCAGCATTGATGTATGCCGCATTTTATTTCCAAAATCGATTACTCTATTCGATGTGCTTAAAGTAAGTAATGCGTTATAGAAACGTCTTACAACTCTATATATAATACAAAATAATGGATACTTTGTATTATAGTAACTATTGCAAACATTCACAGCGAATATTACAGTTTTTAGTAAAAGGTAATTTAGTAGAAAAAATTAACTTTATGTGTATCGATAAACGTGAGCAAGATAATAATAGTAATAAAACTTATATAATTTTAGAAGACGGGAAACGCGTTGTTATGCCTCCAAATATTCAAAGTGTTCCCTCTTTATTATTAGTTCAGCAGAAATATAAAGTCATTTTAGGTGACGATATTATTCAATATTATCAAAATGCAGTAAATAATCATAATCAAAAAAGGCAACAAATAATGCAACAAGTTGAACCAATGGGGACTAGTTTGATGCAGTCGTCTGGTGGTATGAACATTATATCCGAACAATATACTATGTATGATTTAACACCAGATGAATTGAGTGCGAAAGGTAATGGCGGACGTCGCCAATTATATAACTATGTTTCGGCACACGATGATGGAAATGCTATACAAACCCCTCCCGATACATATGAACCAGATAAAATAGGGAAAGATTTGACCTTAAATACGTTGCAACAACAACGCATTAATGAAATTGGTTCTAATAAACAAAATGCATCTATTTAATTGACGCATATCAGATACCATTTGATGTATTATTATAACACATGTATTCGTCCTCGATTACCTGTTTTTCCTATAGGACCTTCGTCGCCCTTTTCCCCCTTTTTTCCTTGATCACCGGGTGGTCCAGGAACCCCTTTTTGTCCGACCGGGACTTCTATTTCTACAGTATTTGATAAAATACCATCTTGTGTTGTTGTAACAGTAAATTGTTCGGATAGACTTTGTGTTCCAATTAATTTGGTATCGGGTGGGGTTTTGTATTTAGACTTCACTTTCATGAATTCATTTATCGATTTTTCACTTACTTGATTTCGTAAATCAGAAATTTTTTTCGATAATTCTGTTAATTTTTCACTGTAATTATTCAAGTAAATACTATCAACATAATCTGATTGTATATTAACAAAACCACTATCAGTTGTTTCTGTATCTGGTGTTGGTACATAATTTTCTTTCAATGTTGTTTTGTTAAAATTATAAATTAAATAAAACAATAAAACACATGAAATGATTATGACGAATATCATTCGAATCGTTTTGTATATAATAGACATACAAAACTATATTATTGTTTTTACAAATTAATCATTAAAATGGCGTTAATACATTACCAACAACACCCATAGCACCATTAGGACCATTTGTTCCAGGAAATCCTTTCATACCTGTAGTTCCAACTTCTCCTGCATCGCCTTGCTCACCATTGGGAATGATCATTTCTAAATATTGTGTTGGTACATTTTTTCCAAAATCACTAGTATTATTCTTAACAACAGCAGTTGGATTCATACCGTATGGTGCTTGTAATACATTTTCGGATTTTAATTGTAAAATATTAGGGTAATTAACCATCTTTTCTTTTAGAGTTTCTACTCGATTATTTACATTATTTATACGTTCTTCTGCATTAGCAGTAAATTTCATTATTAATGCCTCTATAGCAGAATCACTTGCTGATGATATCGGTCTTTCTGGAATACATGGTGCTGCCAATGCTGCATCTTCTTTTTCTTGCCACTCATTAAACATAGCAACCCATTTTTTGCAACTACCCTCCGTATTATTTAAAATGGTTCTATTTGCACCAATAGTATTACCTGGTAGCGAGTTTGATACATTTCCCCACAAGACATTTAGTTTATCAGAACCATACTGATATTTTTCTGCATCTTGATATGCTTTATTACATTGGTTATATGCATTATAAAATGGAGCATTGACACAGGGGGGAATAGGAACACCACTATTATCTACACTTGTAAGTGATGTTCCTGGTACATCACAATTATTGTATGAATTATTTAAAAATGTAGTTCTCGTATTGATAAGATCTTTTAAGTTGTCATATTGATAATTATATTGCGGATATTGCGAATTGATTTTATTTGTGAATTTCCAATTTACATCATTTGTGATTTCAGTATTCATATTATTTGCTTGTTTATATTGAGGAAAATCATCTGTGTCGCTTAATAATTTCATAGTGTCTTGAGAAATTTGTTGTTTTTCTTCGGCTAAACTATAGGAGTCATCTACTGTATTTTTGTAATTACATTGTTGCAATCCAGTTGTGTCTAACAATGTATTCGGATTCGTACAATCATTAAACATAAATACATTCATTTGATTTTGTAATCCATCAATAAAAGAAATTTTGTTAGCAATATCATTATCAAAATTATTATTTATAGTTGTAGTCCAAGTATAGTGAGTTTGAATAATAGAGCGTCTTTTGCAACCGAGTTTCCATCCCCAGAAACTAAACCAGCAATCATAATAATGATAACCAAGGTTCTTATTATAAGAACCCTTGACATTTGATTCAATCAACAGGGGTGGGTTTTTGATAATGGCATTCGTTTGGTTATAAAAAGAATTATACATAGCACTACTCGGAAAAAATTTTTTATTATCTTTTATGAAAGTTAAAAAATTCCTTGCTTTCGTTTTTAATGGAAGTAACTTTGTGGTTTGTAATTGCTCATTTGTAGTAATTGCTGATGGCACTACATTTGTTGTATTGTCATATGATGGCATTTTTATTATTAATATTATATATTTTAAAACTATTTTATTTTGAATTGTTGCCGCGAACCCCGTAATATCCAGGATATCCAAGAATACCTTGAGTTGTATTCGAAGGTGGCACATTTCCCATTTCTCCTTGTACTCCAGGAAGTCCTTGCATTCCTTTTTTTGCTGGCCATAAATGAAATTCGAGAATAATATTTTGCAGACTACCACTTACATCTACATAGGGTTTTTGCGAAGGAGATAAATCATATTTTATAAGTGGTGATGCAGAAAAAGCGATTAAATATCTTTTTTCTAAATCTTCAATTTGGGTTTCTAAAAGACTTATTTGTTGATCTTGTTTAAGCATATTTTTATAAGCAGCATTCAGTTTGGGCGTTAATTTTGATGGAAGTAAGGGAGGAGGGCATTTTAAATTTGCAATACGTTGAACCTCTGATGCTGGCATTTTATCTGGAGTTTTTAGTATTCCGTTTGAAGACATATTATTAAATTAATTATATAATAATATGGTAAATTTATTTTTTAATAACAATTAACCAATTGTTAAGGAAGACTACCAAACGGTCCAGGCGGTCCCATTTCGCCTTGAGGTCCAGTAATTCCTTTATCCCCCTTTTCTCCTGTTTCTCCCTGCTCACCGATTTTTCCAGGAACAGCAGATGGAAGTGTCATATGTAATGTAATTGAACTAGGAAAACTTCCATATATTTCTAGTACTGGATCAATCATTGGAGTTTCTGTGGTAGATTGTACATCTATTTTCAAATTATTGATAATATTATTTGTATATTGATATTGTTCTTCTAAAGATGTGATTGATTGGTCCAATAATTCATAATTTATATTGTTATCTGTTACATATACACCATTACTAAATGTTTGACTAACTCTATCAGAATTTTCTTTATCTCCTTCATTTAATATATTTAAAACATCTGTTGCACTACCAGATAAAGTTGCCACTCTTGGTTGCAATGTTTCGATTGTATTCGATTTTTTAATAAATAATAAAATGGTAAGTGTTATAATTATTATAAAATAGAAAATCATTCTTATAATAATTCATGTGATTAAAGTTTGTAAATAATTTACAAATTCTCATTCTCATTTTTTTCACTCCCCCATGGGCCTTGTAATCCACGTTTTCCTTGTATTCCCATTTCACCCGTTTCACCTTTTGCTCCCTTAATACCTTGAATACCTTGCTCACCATTTTTTCCTCTAGGTAATATCATATTTATTGTCCATTGACCAGAAGGACTGTTTTTCTTTGTAATAGGATTCATTGTCATTGTTGTACTGGTTTGAATATCGATATTTACATTGTCTAAAGTATCTGTCTGACTTATAGTACCAGGTTGAATGTCATTGATTGTCCTGGGAAGCATTGAATTAATTTCATTCATCATAGATTGACAAGAATCAATCTGGTTTGAAATATTTGTTAATTTTGAATTATAAGTACTTTCTGTAATTAAACTGGTGGTTGCTTTATTTTCAGATACAGATTGAGTTTCATTTACTGCTGGTTGTGATGCAACAGTTGATCCAATTAATTCTAAACTTTCTTGTGATGGAAATAATGTATTATAGTTCATGCATAGCAATGAAATGATAACTATTACTAAAAGTAAAATGTAAAAAAATTTGTTTTGAATCATTTGTTATATATATTAAATTAATATATATAAAAATAAGTATATATCTTATTTTAATGGCAGATAAATCGACTCTTCTAAAAACCTTCAATACGCAATTTTTCGCTTTTTTAAAAGATATTATGGTACTTTTTCCTGATAATAAAGATTTGGCAAAAGGAAAAAAATCTTTTGAATTGCTTAGCATGGCGAGTCCTTCCATGATTATCAAAATTTGGAATAGTCATGTGAATCGATTGTATAAAGAGCATATTGATAATGGAGATTTAGAGTATTTTATAGAAAAGGATTATAGTGGCGATTTACAGGCAGTTGGTGATTCTGAAGAGGTATTGCGCATTATTAACATGATTCGAGATCCAATACGTCATATGGATGAAACAAATAAGGGTCACACACGAAAATATTTACAAATATTGAGTAAATTGTCTTTCATGTATAGTGAAGCATAATTATGTTTTATATTTAGTAAAACATAATATAAACTAGCCTCCTGCGAGAATTGAACTCGCGATCTTCAGTTTACAAGACTGACGCTTTACCACTAAGCTAAAGAGGCACAAACTATATATTCATTATGATATTTTACATTTTACGCAAAATATAACGCTTTTCATGATAAAGGGAATATAATATTTCACCTGGCGGTTTGTTCATTATATAATTATGGACGACTTTGCGTGTTATTTGTATTTTATTTCCTTTTATTGATGGTAAATAGATATCACGATGTATGTCATTTACATATTTTTCATATTTTTCATGAAGTTTGTCTTTTGAATTTCTCCAAACAAATTTTACTAAATAAGCACTATGCAAATTTTCAATAAATTCATCACAATGTTTTTTGAAAATAGAAAACATTTTCCTAAATTGAGGAAAAGAGGTTAAATATTGATCAATTAAATCCATTCTTTTTAAACACAAATAATGCAGTACATATTGCGGATCTAATTTTCGTATTTGTTTCATTTCTTGATAAATCGGGTTGATAAATTTACATCTTTTTCCACTGGGTAAATGTAATGCCATATAACCAACCAAATCCTGATTTTTCTTGTACAATGACAAGTTAGACAATTCAGACCAACAATCGATTTTTTTCGATTTTGGAAACAATATGGTTGTATTTTGCAAAAAACCCCAGTTTTCAAATATGCATTGGGGTATATTGACAAATCTTTTCGTTTTAGGAGTAATATCATATACGGCAGTCAAATATAAAGATGGTTGCTTTACTGGATAAATAATGACATTACTTGGATGAGACATGACAAAATTATAGCAATAGTTTTTAGGAAAATGTTTTAGCAGTCCAATCGTTTGTAAATCATTTTCACAAGATAACTCTTGACATGTTAGACTTTCAATAAACATATTGCGAACGGTTTTATTTGATTTTTGTTTATTATTGGATAGACAATAATTACCACCAATAGCACCTTTGGTTGCTATTTCCCATGATTTAAGTCTGCGATCATAAAACAAATGGATCATTGTACCATCTACATATTCATTAATATAAATATGTTTCTGGTCATGATGTTCGTTGCAAAATATTTCTGATGGTATTGTTTTTCCAGGAGAATATGCCAACAAATTTTTTTCTGGAAAAGAAAAGATCACTGACCGACAAAGCGTCGTCTCATATTTTTCATCGAAACACAGAAAATCTTTGTCATAGTTCCAAATTTCATAATAGAGCTTGCCTTGTTTGTATCGTTTTTCATTTATTTTTGAAGACGGATTTTCGGTTATTTCATTTATATTGTATAATGAATGAATATCATCCATTGTATAGGAATCAATGATGTTATTTATTTAATATGTTTTATAAAAATACGTGAAAACTATTCAAATGAAATTTGTATAGTTATTATATAATGTCTGATACACAATTATATAATAGTGAAATGGAAAATTATAAAAATGAAGAAATCGATTCCGATTGTCATTTAGAATTAGGAGATATCATTGAAATTCATGCCATGGACAATAGAGAATATGACAAACAGACGTTTTTTATTCTTTATATAGACGATCAAAAAATGAAATTGACTAATATTCAAACATATCAACCGTCTATTGTCAAATTCGACAAAGATGGAAACATTCGCGATGAAAGTATCGAAGAGATTACATTATTAAGTCGTAGTGAAGAATCCGGTTATGCAAGACAACACTCTCTTTTACCAAAAACATGGATTGATGTTCATATTGGTGGAGATGTTCCATTAATTATTACTGGAGAAATTACCAATTTAGAAGAAGATATGATTGAAATTACTACCTATCCAAATTTAGATGTAATTTACATCGATTTTGGATTTAAAGGTATGCCTGAGCATATTCCGATTGATGAAATTATAATCCGCTCCAAACCGCCGTCATTAAATAAGATTGAATCTTTGATTAATGTTAAAGAAAATGTACCTGATAGTGAAGATTTTGATATTAATGAAACAGAAATTGAAGAAAAAGGGTCTATGGAATATTCTCCTAGTGGAGAAGCAATCATTAATTTGCCAGAAGATACACAACGTGATCAGACTGTACGTCAAGAATTACAAAGTTTGTATAATTCTGCAAATGAAATTGCTTATGGAAAAGATCTTGGAGAATTTGTTCGAGAAGTGGAAATACCCGAAGAACAAAAAAGATATGGTATTGATACGCAAGTAAATGATATGTTAGATGTTTTATTATCAGAAGTACCCGATCGAAATCGCAGTGATCGCGTAAAAAACAATATTCATTTTTTGATTGAACGTTTCCGTGAATTAAGACAAAAATTTTCAAAATTTGATGACAATGGTAATTTATATGATGTAAAGTCAAATGGTTTTCATTATAAACCATTAGCCAATCATATACAAAATATGGATACACGTTTAAAATGGGTTCTTCCTGTAACTGAAATTAAAAAAAAGGTATATATGAATTCTGAAAATACTTTGTTCGACGATGTTAGTGTATATAGCAATACAAAAACGCTAACAACCGATGAAAATATGCAAGAAGATTATTTGAAAAATAGAATGCAAAGTGGTGGAGAAAGTATGTATTTGAATTACAATCAATCAATGAATTCGTCGTTCGTACCTTATGAAAAAGCAATCGATTATCAAAATAGTTTGGCACCAAATGTAACCATTCAACAACCAATTGAAAGTATTATTAACAATCTGGAAAATTTTTATGGCACAATGATAAGTGGTTCAAATGACAAATTGAGTTTCTCCCGAAGTCAATACGTCATTCAACGTTATAATTTGGGGAGTTCTTATTTGGAACCAACTATTGCCAAAACGGGTAGAAAAGTGTATGTAAGAAAACCAGTTGATAGAAATGAAAATGTATCGGTCAAATCCATTTTAATGTTACCCAAAAGTTTTTTCCACTTTTCGAATATTAATTTACCCGGATCTTCGATTTTGTTAAAATCGAATCTCGCACAAAATTATCCATATATGTTTAAATTGATGAACAAAAAATTTAATATTGACAATCATGTTATTGATAATTTTGACAAAGAAATGGACAAAGAAATATGGGAAAATGCGTTGTCGAATGGGTCGTTTGATAAAAGTGCCCAACATTTTGTTTTGAATGATAATTTAAATATGAAACCAGATCGATTTGAGAAATATTTGAATTCTATTGTTCCCGATACAGAAAATATCATTCGTTTGTTTGAAAAATTTTATTTGCCAAATCAATATTCAAGTATGTTATCAGTGAAAAATGCTGTGAAAAAGTTGGAACCTTTCCTTGTTTATTTGGATGATATTAATTACAGTCAATACAATTCCATTCGTTATTTTATGAAGGAAAAACGAAAGGACTATTTCGTTCGTTTAAGTGAAAATAAAGACAAGATGACCACATTGCGCAATAAAGTGTATGCAAATTCCACACCTTATCCACATAAAATGGAAAAAATATTGGATGAAAAAAAGGATTTATTAAGTATTATTATTGATGCATATGATGTAAAAGTCAATCTTTCTGACAGTCGAAATGCAGAATTGCCGTATTCTACTTCAAGCGAATGGTTGCACAAAATTTATAAACATGATAGTGCTGTTTTGTTCAGTAACATGATTCGTCTTTTAATGAGTTCTTTGATTACTCCGGAAAATTTACTAGATGCATTAGAATCCAAAAACAAAGAGGAAGAAGACATGTCCAAGAATGAAAAAATAAAGGCATCTGACTGTGTGCGTCGTATTTTGACCAAAAAATATACTTCGATGAAAGATTTGCAAGGTGATAATTCCAAAGAAGATGTATATTATGATAAAGAGTATGATGATACACCTTATGATCTAATAGATAAATACAAAGATGAGCAAAAGAAATATAGCAAAGAAGAGTTCAAAGAATTTTTGGAAGAAACGCTCATTCAAAAACACGAATGTCCTCCCAAATTAGCCCCCGAATTAGCCGAAACCATGATTGAAAAGAAGAAACTCGTTCGTGAAGGCGAGTTTGCACTACTTGAATTGAAACCTCAATTGCCAGAAAACAAAGAATTATCGGATTTTTCAGAACAAGAAAAGAAGGAAATGTTAGACGAAGCCAATATTATGAAGAAAGTCGCTTATTACAAACGAAAAAATAATTATTGGACTCAAGATGAAACAATCGATGAAGAAGCATTTATTAATACCAATACGCTACTTTGTAACATGAGTAAAATATGTTTTAAAGACCAAAATACCAAAAATTGCGAAAATATGGATGTTGCCGAACAGCGTTTGAAAAATTTACAGAAAAAGAAAATGTTGGAAGAATTCGACGAACGTTTTGCAAATTCAGTGGAAGATTTTGAGGATTTTCTGAAAGATCTTGTAGAAAAATCGGTAAAACATAGTAAAAATGTAAAACGCTTGAATGAAGTATTGTTATATAAATACGATACCATTGCTTTTGAAATGGGCAAATATGCTAAAAAACTGAAGGTCACGTCGCCACATTTGGAAGAATTGGAAAATATATTGGGTCAAAGTGATTTTGTAAAGAAACAAACTGATATTGTTCGATTTTCCGAGGATTATTGCCGTGATCCTATGGTTTCTGAATTGGGTGATAATATGTATTATTTATATTGTGTAGATACAAACACACCTTTATTACCGACTTCACTTTTTCAATTGGCACGTGCTTTTGTCAATAACGAAAATTATGCTCATAAATTGAGTGAAATTGTTCGATTACAAGGTGAAATTGATGGAGATAGTATTTTTGATAAACATAGTGGTCGATTATTGCAAAAAATAGATTTTGTCGATGAAACCAGTTATGATGATCAAGGTTTTAAAATGGTAACAAATGAAGTTATCGAAAAAGACATATTAGAAGTTACTACTACTGCAATAGAAAAACGAAAAATATTAAAAGACCGTGTATTTGAAAGCGAGGAAACGGAAATGATATTTAAGTTGTTCCGCTCTATTTGCAGACACATTGGAGTACAAACGGAAGATATAGAAGAATTTGTTTTACGTGTATCATTGGAATTAATAGGTGATACAAACAACATTAAAAGCGAAAAAATATATAAAATGGAGGCCAAGATCTTGGAAAAAGAACGAAATAAACGTGTGCCGCCATATGAAATTTATCGCAATAAATTGATTATATTAATCGTTACTTCTGTTATTTTGATAGCAATTCAAACGGCAATTCCTTCTTTCAAAATCAAGAAAATATATCCAGGTTGTGTTCAATCATTCAAGGGATTTCCAGAAAACAAAGGCGCCATTGAAGATATGAGTGGATTGAATTATTTGGCATGTATTTTGACCGATATTAAAAAGAAGAGTTCAAAACCATGGAATGCGATCAAACCATTGCCTCTAGAGGTTATTCAACAGCAGTTAAAACATATTATCACAAAAATGATCTTAACAAGAGACGACATTATGGAACTATATACCAAGAAAAATGAATATTTATTACAACATCCTGAATTAGACATTCCAGATGAATTGTCTATTCAAAAATGGGTTCATTTTTTACCTCCGGTTGTATCGTATGAGGTAGTGAAATCTTTAAAGGGAATTCCAAATGACTATAAAACTGAATTGGATGAAATGCAAAAAACGGGCAATAAGTTACAAGAAAAACAAATCAATATGTACAAGTCCAAGATGACGAGTTTTTCTTATGCAATCATTGAGAATATTAACGAAATTGTTAAAAAGAAGGGGTTATTACTCAAAACAGCATCTAACATCTATTTTACTGAAAATGCTTGTTGTAATGATATAAAAACACCCACCACTCTTGGATACTTTGAACAAGACAACAAAGAATTGATGGTCTATAATCGTATGGTCAATAATTGGGGGAAAATTGTAAATCAGGTAAAACAGCGTACGATTGCCCCCTTTCTATTTGATCCAAAAAGGAGCGGATTAAGTTATTCAACTACTATTCCGAATGAGCATTTTGAGCGAAATGTGTATCGCGCTTATATACATTATTGTAATTTGGACAATGAATTTCCCATTCCAGAAGAATTGCGTGTATTGTTTCCCGAAAAATTGGTAGATTATGATAAATCTGCATCTTTTATGGGCAAAACAGAGTTTTTAAAACAAAATGGAAAACGATTTACCAATGAGAATTTGTTGCAATTAATGAATATTGTGAATCGCAAAAATGAAGTAGATGTGGAATTAAAACCAAATAAGGGAAATAGTGTAAGTGGAATCCAAGAATTATTGAGTTATATAGGGGAATTGCAATGTGACGATGATGACATTGCTTTGTGTGGAAAATTCCGCGAATGTATTACTAATGTTTTAAATAAATACGATCCTCGTGTTATGGTGGCCGAAGATAGTGATGAAATTTATAAATTGAACAATTGGTTAACACGTGCAAATAGTAATTTATTGGAACGTATTACGGATTTCATTGGGAAAAATGCAAATATCTCACGTCAAAAACAAACAAAGTTAGTTGAACAATTGGCAAATATTCATATATGGAACATGGATGCCACCTATGAATATGGTAAAAATATGAGTCAAAAAGACGAAACCACTATGTATTCCATATTACAATTCATGAAACAATCCGTGTTTGATATGACAAAAGTATATCCTGAAATGCTGATCAACGGAAAAGATGTAAATAGCAAATCTCATAAATATTGGGGTTTTGCAGAACCTCATAACAATGATATTTCGAATTTAATAGTGAATTATTATAAACAATTTGGACCTTTTAAGAATGATGAAACATTGAATGCTTTATTAGTGAGTATTCAAAAATCGTTGGTACATTTGAGTACATTTTTATCTTTATTACCCGTGTATTTACCTATACATCGTCCTCCAGAAGGAGATGAACCTGCCAAGAGTTATTACTCTTTATTTCCAAAAAGATCAGTATATATGATTATAAGTTATATTTGGTATTCTTCCTTATATGAATACATAAAGGCAACGGATGATGACGAATTATTGCAGTTAGATATGGTAAATAATAAGAAAATGCGACGTAATATGATTGCGGAAGAACGCGATATTCAAGCATTTGGAAATTCAACAGAAATGGAACTTGATGCACAAGAGGAAAACTACGGAAATGAACTGGAAGAAATGCAAATTATTTCTGGCGATAGACAACATATGAAAAAACGCGTTGCCGAATTACTTTATGTCTTTATTAATATTGATATGAGTAATAAAAAAACATTTGACTTATCCTATTCTGATATTGAAACGAAGGTAACACGTTCCAAATTAAACGAAAAGAGATTGATCACCGATTTTTTGAAAAACATGGACGATGATGAACGTCGTGTAGAAGACACGAAGAAAATGTTAAAATTAGGAAGATGGAATGTAGGTTTAAGAAAAGGGTTGGTCAATTATGATAAAGATCGATATGTGGAAGAACGCAACCAATTGTTTGAACAATTAACAAATACTGCCGACATTGAAAACGAAGGTATAGTCATTCAAATGGATGCACAACAATTACAAGAAGCGGAAGATATAAATGCGAATAATGAAGGAGATGAAGAAGCCAATAATTTCGCCAATTATTTAGGTAATGATGAAGATGGGGGGTATTACGAAGATGACCGCGATGACGAATTTCGTGAAGATTAAATGATGGAAATTTTTGTAAATAGATAATATATAAAAATTTTATTATCTATGTTTGAAAAATCAATTGTTCGACAACATAAAACCAATTATGCAATTGCCTTATTTATTATCTTATTCACCCTGTTTCATTTGGCAAAACCCAGTTTTGCTTATGGACAAGATGGCGAATTTAGACAATTTGGTGTGGGATACATGAATAAAACAGTAGTACCTATTTGGGGTGTCTCTATTACAATCGCTATATTTTCTTATTTAGTCGTTTTGTATTATCTCAGAAGTTAAACGGTTTTCATTGTTACAGCAATAATGCTGATGATTAATGATACGATACTGGTTAAATAAATCCACGAAAAGTAACCGATTAAATTCTTCATCTTGACTAAACCTTTTAGTTTTTCCAATTGTCCTTCATTTTCAAATACAGGTCTAAAGTCAAAAGGGAAATCAATTCCGTAATTACTTTCATCTTGTTTGTTGCAATTTTCCTTAAAATATTTAATAAATGTATCGATGTTATCTTTATTAAATCGTGTCAGAAGACAACTTGAATCAAATATTTTTGAATCACTATATTCATCTAATTTACTAAATATTTCACTCTTGAAAATAGTATTCATAAACCCTCGGTTTCCCATAAGTCCCAATACCCAAATTCCTATACTATCTTCTAAAATAGTAATTAATGAAGGATTCACCGCTAAAATGAAAATAGTGGTAAGTACGATAGAACATGCTGCAAATGTTGTACCTGCAATAGCATTCATTTTATTTTTTGAAATTTTAGAAATATCGTCCTTGTCGTCGCCTTGAACTCCCATTCGATAAAACATCAATGTTACTAAAAATGCTAATCCATATACACCTCCGAAAACAAATAATTGGTTTGCAATCCCACCACCTTCACTATAAACAACACTAAACCAAAGTCCAAGAGGTACGGCAAATGCAATGCAAATAACAAATAATGCTAATATTACATTTGGTTTTGATTTTGTTGTACTATCTTTATCTGAATTGTCTGAATTATTATTTGTAGAAGCCATCTATACATAAACCTAAGATATTGTGGAACTTATATTTCGGTATAAATAGTCATTGAAATTAGTTTTGACGAAAATGAGCAATTTTTTTTTAATATTACATTATAATGGATTATCCAAAATTAATTGAAGGGAATTTTGTGAATTATTTACAAGATAATTTACGAAATTGTCATGAAAACAGAACAAAAATATATTCGATTGCCTTGAATTTGGGAATTGTATTTGTCTTGTTTTTAGTCATTGGTATCTTTTTGTATTATCGATATAAAGAAAGACCAACTCCCTATGAAATTCAGCAAAAAATGTATAAGGATCAGCAATATATTTTAGACAGAATACGGTTTTATCAATCGCAACAAAAAAATTTAATGACGTCACCAATAGGAAATTTATAATGTGTATTTATTTTATATTCTATATAAAATGAATGATGAAGAACGAGAACGAGTAATTAGTGAAAATAATAATGCTCAAAATATGTTGATTGGATTATTAAATCAAATTACATCTACCAATATTCAAGAATTGCAAATAAACGATGTTTTGCATGGTGATTTAGACTTTTCCGTTTTACAAGATCGAGGATTTAAGAATGTAAAAACAATTATTATTGATAAACCTGGCGAAATTACCAATTTATTTAATATCCCCGATAGTGTTACTTCATTAACATGTAAAGACCAATTGTTAGTAAATGTAGATCAAATACCTTTACAAATTGAAATATTAAATATTTCTGATAACAAAATTTCAAAATTTGATAGTAAATCTTTTATAAAATTGCGCATCTTGAATATATCAAACAATGAATTGACTGAATTACAAAACCTTCCCGAAACATTGGAAACATTGGAATGTGAAAACAATCAACTTAGAGAATTGGATTTAGCTACAACCCCCCAATTAAAAGTATTGATTTGCTCAAATAACCCTATTTTAATATTGCAGCATGTTCCGAATTCTTTGGATAAGATTGAAATGGAAAACAATCCTTTTGTGGATATTGATCGTAGCGAAGAAAAAGAAGAAGACAAAAAGAAAAGTAAAAAGAAATTAGATTATTTAGAAAGTCTAAATGATTATTTTAAACTAAAAACGGATTATGAAACGAAATTGAAAAAAACGAAAAAAAATGCATTTGAAAAGGGTATTACCATTAAAGATGCTAAAAATAGAGCAAATAGTGTAAAGGTACCATGCATCTATTGTAAAGAAAAAGTGGGGACTCGGTTCTTTATTCAAGACAATTATTACATGGCAATTTGTGGTAATAATACAAAACCGTGCGATTTGAATATTAAATTGTATAAAGGCGAATATATTTCATTTGATTATGCTTTAACTACGTATAGTGAGGAAATTCAAAATGATAAACAAGATATTATTGTAACGAAAATGAATTCTATTTTTAAATTTATTGACGATAACAGTGCAAATGTTAAATTCGAAAAAGATTTACAACGGTTTAACGAAACAAGTGAATTATACAAAGAAGTGTTGCACGATTATGATGAAATTTACAATAATTTTGAAAAATCGAAACAAATAGATAGAAAAATGGAGCAAATTTTTCAAATTCGTGAAAATATGAAAAAATTATTAGATGAATTCAAGAAAACCGGCAACCGGAAAATATTGATTGCTGCAGTAGAAATGTACAACCGCGATTTGTTACCGGCATTTGAAAATTTACGATTATTGAAATATGGACATATGTATATTGAAACGGATGAAAATAACATTTCTACGTTAGTTCAATTGCCCGTTCCTATTCAAAGTAGTGACTATGTTTATGGAGAAGGACCCAAGGTAGTGAATTTTGTTTCCCCTACAAATATGTAATGATACATCATATTTCTTCGTCTTCAGACATGGGTTTTGTATCGTCTTCATAACATTCACAGCATTCGCATTCCATCAATATAAAACATACACATGTTATAAATAATATAAAAATAATTATTAATATGATTTCTCCTCCCATTACAATCATACTAGGACATATATTTTTAAATACTTTCAGAATTAAACCATTAATCGTGAGGAATATCAGATTTGCATAAATCTTTGTCACTATAAAATTGATTCTATTCTATTTAATAGAATCACTATTATTATTATTATATCTTAATATGTCTCCTCCTCGTTCATTTACCGATCAATATAAACGCGCACAAAAAACTCTTCAAAATGCGATTGATAATAACTTTACAGTTGTATTGTGGGGAGAAGGTGCCAACGGTAAAACACATCTTGTAAATGAATTTTCAAAACAACTGCAAAAAAAAGGATATTATCATACATTTTACACTCCGAATGATGATTATTATAGTCATGATAGTAAAATGATTATTGAAACAAATGATATTCAGTGCATTAATGATCTGTATGTATCTGAAAATTGCAATGGATTAGTATTTATCAATATGAACACATTTCAATATCCAAAATACACTCGCCTACGTTCCGGTAAAATGTAAAAATATCCCCTATTTGTATAAAATCGAATATTTGTATTTTTTATAACTCATATATAATGCCATTAATCGTGCAAATAAAAACATAAATAAACATAATGTTAAATAAATTTGCTTCTTATTTACTATAAAGAATAGTAAAAATATAGACCCGATGAAATACATCATCCCATCATATAAAGAAAATACATGGTTATCTAAAGTTGTATTTTTTTCAATAAATATAGATGATAAAACAAAACAAATGGAACCTATTAAATAACAGAATACTGGATGAAGTTCATTTATATAATGATTATAACTTGAATTCATAGCACTTCCGTAAAACCCTAAGCAAAATAATATTAGTCCTATGAAACTCAATATATGTGATTCATTTGTAAATAATTGAACGTGTTCTTTAAAAAAGAATAAATAAGTTGAATATAACCCAAATAAAATCCATGCATTGATTTTTTCTAAATTCGTTATTTTAAAGTCTGGATTAAATGTCATCAAAAGTGTGTAACACGAAATCAATACAAAAACAATATGTGTAATAATTATGTACAATTCATGGGAAATCATTATATATATTATGAATAAAATTATGTAAAAAAGTGTAATTTCTTCATTACAGTTTTTTAAGCATATCTAATTATGTACAAATTTTTTTAGTAGTTGTTGTCATTTCTTATTTTTGGAAACTTTATCTTTAACATTCCTGGTATGTTTCCTTTATTCAATGAGTATGCATATTTCATATATTTATCACCCCATCTTCTATATTTAAACATGTTGTTTATACATTTATTCAGTTCCTTTTCCCTTTTGTCTGTTGTTTCTTTATTTTCATCACATATTTTTTTCAAACGTTTTTCTGATAAAATCAAATCGAAAGAACGATCCCACACAACATGACTTTTTTGATATTCGTCTTCATTATCCATATTTCGCATCGTTCCTATAGCATGAATATGGTTGTTTTCTTCATTCCATTCCCAACCTGTCCAATACACTTCTTCTTTGTACCAATAATCCATTTTTTGCTCTTCATCATAACATAAAGACAATAAATAAATTTTACTATAAGCTAATTCTCCCCAAAGTTCGCACATTTTGTCTCTTTCTTCCGTATCTACAATAGGTGCATTAATGTCAAAATTGTTAATGTATTGTGATGCACTCTCGTATTCGCAAGTCATATTCCTTAAATAATGGTTTTTATGCAATTATTTTAAAGAAAAATGTTCAATTTTATATAAGGGTAACGAATAACAATGCCCTTTTCGCGCGTTTTCTATTTTTTCGCATAAAATTGATATTTTATGTATTTTGGAATTATTTCAGTAAAATAAATCAAAATAGTAAAAATATGTCCTGCATCCGTTGCGGTTCAACACGCCATAGGTCCATTAATTATTGCCACAAAAAAATGTCAGACGAATATTGGAATAATATGCAATCACTAGGAGAACAATTGAACGAGCAATGTCCTGATTTTCAAAACATGTCACATCATATGTTGAAAAACATTTCATTTCTTTACCCTTTTACAAAAACAAATTATTTGAGACCTGTATTTTATTATAAAAATAAGAAATATTCATTCGATGATCCATTACCGACAAATGATGCAAGAAAAAAACGGACCAAATTATTACAATATTATGGTTATGATCCTATAGCTCTTACTTTGTCGAAAAAAAGAATGATAGAGGCATTAAAAAAGCGCTGGCAACTATATAGAACATTAAACGAACCAAAAAAAGGAAATATACAAAATTTAGAAAAATGTGCCATTTGTTTGACCAATAATGTAAGCATTGAATGTTGGGATGAATTATCGAAAAAATATATTCCATTTCCTATACAACAAAATACCAGTGTAATAATGAAGGATTTCACAGGAAAACCACCAGCAAAATGTCAAAAATGTTCGTTGATATGTTGCTGGGATTGTTGGTGGAAATGGACCAGTAACAAAGAATCTTGCCCTCAATGTCGATCTCCTGATCCAGCAGTTATCCCCAAAATGGTTTGGTGTGAAGATGAAAACAATTTTGTATCCTACAAAACACCGAATCATTTTCACATATACACTCAGGGTTGGTATGGATATCCAATAAAAAGAAACAATTTGTGTTATCCCGATACAGATGCCATTTGTAAATTAGAAGCATAAATGAAAATGATTCTCGCCTGGATGTTTCATGCAAATATCACACATTTTATGGGAAAATTGATTCCCTTTTTTAGGACCATGGTTTGTTTTTATTGCAAAATTTTGCACATGAAAATGTGATCCATTTTTATAACAATATGGACATTTCATGTTTATACCTTTGCAAACGACTAAAGAAACTAAAACAACAAAAATAAGGATTCCAAGTAATAATTTGTACATTATATAATATTTGCTTATTTTTTTATAAAAAAATTGTTTTTTCGTTTGACTTACGAATTGGATTGAAATAATACACATATCTAGATTATTTATTAATTATACCTCAGAACTGTTCTGTCGCCATTTTGGTATAACCATTTTTCCGAGGAGGGACAATGACCCACCCCGCTACCACAGTCACCTTATTTTTGATCATACAATTGAGCATCACACGGACTAGTATATATGTTACTCTCTTGACAGATCTCAAAGGTTTTCTACATTGCATAAACGGATATTTTTTGGAAACATCATACAATTTGTTCAGGTAATGAACAAATTGTATTTTATACACTTTGTCAAAGTGCTTTTCACGCCTGCAATATCTAGTCTTGGCACTACCACTTCATTGGGCAAGACTAGGTACCCAGGTGTGTATATGTTTTCTCTTTTACTTTCAATTTTATGTTTATGCATTTTTTAAAACATATATAAAGAATTGTCTAATTAATTAGTAATGTACTATTCTTTTTTACTTTTGTTAAGTGTTGTTGGATGTGTGATGAGTAAGGAGTACAAAGCGGTCGATGATGTAAATGTAGATCAATATTTAGGTAAATGGTATCAAGTATATAGTGATACATTTGATAATGTGTTTCAAAAAAATGGACGTTGTGCTACTGCAGATTATGGATTATTAGAAAATAAGAATATTTCTGTCTTTAATGAACAACTGGATCAAGATGGCAAAGTCGATTCTATTGGCGGTGTTGCATTTTACAAAGAAGGTGATTGTTGTGGTTATTTAACAGTGGAGTTGAAAGATTTAAGTCCGGCTCCTTATTGGATCATTGAATTAGGTCCTGTTGTAAATGATTATTACGATTATGCTGTTGTGTCAGATAATAGAGCACTTACGTTATTTGTTTTGTGTAGAAATGTGACAGAATTTTTTAGCACATATGATGACAATGTGTTAAAATCATTGAAGGAATTTGGATTTACTAAATCATGGAATTCACCTAAACTGATGGATCAAACAAATTGTGATGATTCGTATTTTTAATTTATTTTGATTTTTTTGTTTTTCTACGTTTTTTTATTAATTTTTTATTTTTTCTTCTTTTTTTTGATTTTCGTTTTCCACCCGATTTGCAAATTTTTGAATAATCGGGAGATTGTGTCATCAAATCACAATATTTTTTTCTTTGAGATTGACAATAACCATCTTCTTTTTTACATATAACATTACTGTAAATAGGTTCAATAGTAATAGGTTGTTCACCGCCAGATACATGAGATAATGTGCTTACTAAAATATCAAAATTAGCTCGTGGTGGTTTATAAGAACCCGACATATAATCAACGACCAATTTATATTTTTCATCCACCTTTGACATTTTTAATATTCCACCACAAATGACAGTGTCTTTACTGTGAGAACATAATAGTATATGCTTTGACATTTCATCTATCTTATTAAATGTTTCATTATCACCTTTATCAAGAATAGTTTGTGATCCTTCATATTTGTTTTCAATAAATCTACCAGTTTCCGTTAATATTAATGTACCGGTATAATCTTGTTCTTGTGTAAAACAATAGGTAAATGTTTTTTCTTCGGTGCTTTCTAATATTTCTTCAATTATTTCGTGAAACATAGCGAATACTCTCTTGTGTTCTATTGCATCCTTAAATAAATCATTATGTTTTTCTACTGCATTCGACCAATATATCTTTCCCCATCTCTTCGTGGAAATAAAATTTAATGATTGATTACCTGTAGTTGGTATAGTTAATTCGGTTATTTTATATGATTTGTAGTTGCCATGATTTTTAGTATATAATTTCATATATACATACTAAATATATTTTTGTTAATTATAGAGATGAAGTGGATTTGGTTTCAACTTATTACAATTTTTCCATTTTGGATAATTTCATTATTTTATGACTGGTTGTTTCTACCAACGCACCATTTGCCCAAATACCGTATTGATCTTTTCCTTCCAAACTAAATGAATAAATGGTGTAAGATGTGCGTGGCATTTGTTGGAATTCACTGCATGAATTTGCCCTTAAGCGGAATTTGCCATCCACAAAAAATTTGGGATTTTTCAAACCACCTTGATTTTGAATGTCTTGTTTGTATTTGGCATCTTTTGCATCAATCAACAAACAATGAAGACCGGACATTTCCAAATCGGCAATCATATGGTCTTGTTTCTTCATTTTATACATACCTATATCTCCCTGTTGATTCAATATGAAAGTTCCTTTTTTTATTTCGCGAATAGGTTGAAAACCATGTTTGAATGTTTTTATCATAGATCCTTGTTTTAAATTTTCTACGCAAATATATTGCTCTTTTCCATCTTTCAAACACAAAATTTTAGTCCCCTTATTGAAACAAATTGGTTTGTTGAATGAATTGATAGATGGTGTTGCAGATGTAAAACCAAACAACTGTTCTTCTACTAAAGCAGTTCCTTCCAACATATCTGTCAATATATCTTCTTTGCTTAGTACCCATGGACTAATATCCGCACGGAAATTTTTGGCTCCTTTAAACATATCTGTTAAATCTTTTGGCATGTTTGTATAAATTTATTTGCTATAAATAAATTTACCTAAAAAATGATGTTTGAAGGTTATTTCTTTCTAAAAGTCAAAAGGCTGCTTTAAACGCTACAGTGTTCCCAGATGTAGTCGTGGTCGATGATTCTTCACTGATCCCCGCCCCAAAAGTCATAGCACCCACAGTGTAGGCGGCTTGGAGCTGCCATGTATTATAAAGACCGACCACATCGAAATCTGCACTATATGATAATGTCACACTACCTGTAGTTGTAGCAAAAACACTCTCGTCAGTATTAATAGATATAGTTTCACCATTTGCATAGATATTAGTATTTCCATTATTAAAAGGTACTGATAGACCACTGACTGATACTCTCATACTCATTTCCCCACCTGATTCCATTACACTATCGATTCCCCCCGTAATGCTTGTGCCCGAAACATAGTCGTAAGCTACTGTCAAACCGTAAGCACCTGCACTTCGTTGCAACATTTTCGCTGCATCAAAACCTGTATCAGTACCTGTTGTAGGGTTACCGCTAAACATACCTTTCGCTGTAAGTTCAGTTGCGTAAGGATACATAGTATCTATAGTCCAGTCGGAAGATGCAATTGACCTAGTTGCTTGCCTTTCTCTTTCTTCACCCGTTTGTTCTAATGACAGTCCTTCGAGTCCAGATTCCACAGCATACGCATAATCTGCTGATTGAACATTTTCTGCACTCAGCGATCCACCAAATAGTAGTGAGCCTAAAGAACCCCTTATTGCCAAACCTTCATTCGTGCTGTAATAACTCATATCTTCCATATCGGAATCATTATCCACTGCCGTCGACGCTGGAACAGTCAATCCGTTATCTAGTTCGGCGCTTACCGATAATGTTATCGTCGTGTCTCCATTATCTTCTTGTTTGGCATCGATTATCTTAAAAACTTCCGCCTCTCTAATATAGCCTTTAAATGACGGAGGCGCACTATCCTTCTTTGTTGTAATTGCAGCAGCACGACCAGTTAGAGCAGAATTGCTATTTGAAACAGTTTTTAAGGTTTCTTTTAAATTTGTATCTAATGTTTGACCTAAATCCTCAATATTCTCTTTTGTTTTTTCACTATAATTATTTTCCATCAAAGTCTTTACTGGATTTTTGGCAATTTCTTCAGATAATGTTGGATTCACAGTTCCATCTTCACCATTTATAAATGTTAAAGTATTATGTTTCATATGAGCTATAGTTGTTGCCTTTAAACTATTCCATGCTAGATAAAAGGGTATATCAAGACGCATCTGAGTGTATAAGTCTTTTGATTTAGTCTTGTAATCATTATCTAAATTTGAACCTTGTATATAGTCATTTGCCTTATTGATTTGTAACATGGCATTTGTGATGCTGACCAATTTATTGTATTGTGTTAATTTTGTATTTTCTTTATCTGATATTAATTTTTGTACAGATTTTGCTAGGGAACCAAGTAATTCTATAAATGTAGCATCCTTAATGATTAATGGATATTTCACTTTCTGATCATCGTCCTTATCCAGTTGAACTTTTAAAAATAATGACCACATACCAAATACTCCTCTAAATGTTGTTGGGTCTTTTATAGATGTTCCATTCCTTGCACTTCCATAAATATTTGTAAAATAAGTGTTTATTTTATCAACAGTCCAATCTCCCTCTTCAGACGGAAGGTCGGTTTTTTTGTTCCATCCAATTTGACCTTTATCTGTATCATTATATTGCAAAGTTCTTGTAATAGATTGATTAAATGACCATGCGTTATAAAACATATATTCCAACGTTGCAGCATCTTGCGTATTCCATCTAAACAATGGTTGATTAAACACTACGTTGTTGGCAAAGCAATAACTGAAATCGGTTACATTTTCTACATTCCATTTGTTTAATTGTCCATTGAATGTGGAATTACTAAATGTTCCTTTCATGGAAGTTACATTAAATACATTCCATGTACTAATGTCTGGATGATTATCTTGGGTTTTTCCATAAAAAAGAAAATTGAGATCAGTAATTAAGGACACATCCCATGTATTGGGATTTCCAAAATATTCTGGTCCCTCATGATTATTGGCAGTTGTAACTGCATTTGTATCATTCGAATCATTTGCCAAATCATACCATTTGTCTATGGCTGATTGTAATGCGGTTTTGTCTGCTGGTTTGAATGGTAATACTGTAATTTTAAATTCCAAAAAATCTGCATTATAATAAGTTAACTGTTCATAAATTGCTATTTTTACAGTTTGTGTTTTTCCTATATGTGCAGTTTTTGGTGTTCCTGTCATTGTTGATTTAGAATCATATTCAAGTTTTAACCAATCTGGTGCTTCTACTAAGTAAAAGAATGAATCCAAATCACTATCATCTTTTGCTGTTGGACTATATGAATACGTGGTTCCTACTGTTGCTGTTTTTTTGTCATTTGGAATAGTTATAGTGCCCCACTCTTTTGGATCGTAATATTTAGCGCCAAGTGTTTGACTTCCGGTAGTTCCATCAGTATCAGTATAAGTAAAAGTGACCTTAACTCGAAAATTATATACTATATATTTTGGAGGTTCAATAGGTTTATCATCGTTTGTAAATTCATATTTGGTTGTTGTCTGACCGGTTATATTTTCCCAATTAATATTATCACTGGATTTTTGCCATTGATATGTATATGAAGAAGGTTCAGCGTCACCATTATTTCTTACTTCAACTTCCAATTGATTTGGGTCTTGTGGAACAGTAATTGTTTTATAATCTATTGTTGGTGCATCATTTGCATTTGCAACTGTTATTGTGAATTCTTGTGTTGTACTTAATGATCCATCACTTGCAGTTAATACTACACTATGACTTCCTACATCACTATTTGTTGGTGTTCCTTCTAATTTTTCGTCTTCTTGATATAAAGACAACCAACTTGGGATTGTTGTTGCGGTTATTTCTGGAAACCCTCCATCAGGATCTGATGCTGTTACTTCATATGAGTAAAAAACTCCTTCCGTTGCAGTCGTTAGTGGATTACTAGTAAATGTAGGAGCACTATTACTAACTGCAAAAACTGTTTCTGAAAATATTTTTGTGGCCACCAATGTATTATCACTAATCATAGTTACTGTTGCTGTTACATCATATGTTTGATCCTCATTTGTTGCTGTTTTTTTTGCTGGATTATATGTAATTGTTGCAGAACTACTTCCTGCATCTCTATTTGTTACACCATTTGCAATAGTAACTACTGCTTCTGCTGCCGAAATATTAAATGCATCTGTACCAACTGTAAGACTTCGAATTCCATATACTTTTTTTAATGCAGTTGTATTTTTAAATGCTCTTGTTTCAATTGTTGTAACATTTGACAAATATAATGTTGTAATAGTTGTATTATAAATAAATGCTTCTTCGCCAATTGTTGTAGTGCTATCATTTAGTCGCACAGTTAGTCTGGAATTTCCCGGAGGACATAATATTAATTTACTTTTATTTTTGGTATATAAATATTCATTTTCAGTCGAAAAATCTCCATTGTTTGCATCTACCGTTATATTACTTACACTCGAACCACCAAATACTGATAAATCGATAGTCTCAATATATCTAGTAATTGCTAATGTTGTCACTCCTGAATCTTTAAATATATTGTCTTCGAGTGTTGTAACTGAATCACCAAATAAAACTTTGTTAAGATAGGTAAAATTTGTTTGCCCCGAAGTCAATGAAGAACCAATTGTTTCAAAACCTTCTATTTTGAAACCTATTACAAATCCTGCTGCTGCTTCAGTTAAAGCATTTACTGATACTCCGTTACTATCCTGAGTATTTCCATCTAATAAACCATATACCATACTTGCATCAAAAGTAGCACTATCTTCAGCTTGTTTTGTGAATTCTATATAACGAAAACCCGCTTCTGTTGCACCTCTGTTTTTCCATACTTTTTGAACCATCTTTATACTATTTTATCAGATTCTATTTTCTCCAAGAATTTTTACTAAAGTTTTAAACATAATGTACGAAATACATTATGTTTTAGCCTTTTATGAGACTCCAACTCACGACCTTTTGCTTACTAAGATCAATGTTCTAACCAACTGAGCTAAAAAGGCATATTCTTTTTATATGTTTTTTGAATAAAAAAAAAAAAATTAGCAAGAGGTAGTTTCGATCCACCGACCTTTGGGTTATGGGCCCAACGCGCTGCCTCTGCGCCATCTTGCTAAATAGTTTTCTGACATTGCGGTCATGTAGTAAGCCCCCCTTATCGATAATTCCTCGCTTGACTACTGTGAGATCCCGTATTCACAATCTAGGTTTTGGTTTATTTTATTTAAAAGGTTGTGAATTATGACCCCTCCATTTCCTCTATGAGACTTCTGGTTCTAGACCAAGGGATTGTCTCTTCCCCTCACCCGATGTGGGGCTTGAACCCACGACCACACGCTTAAAAGGCGTGCGCTCTACCAACTGAGCTAACCGGGTATAGGACCGCGCGATCCAATATATACAAATATACACTTCCAAGACAGACTCTATTCATCGCAATTAGCTCCTAGAGTTTAATTCATCTTGGAAGGGTGTGGAAGTCTTTTTTAAGGCGCTTTCCTTTCCTTGTTCCACTACGGGGAATTGAACCCCGACCTCAGCCTTGAAAGGGCCGCATCCTAACCGTTAGACTATAGTGGAAATGCACGGTGTGGGGTTCGAACCCACGCGTTTCACAACACCAGGTCTTAAGTCTGGCTCCTTAGACCACTCGGACAACCGTGCTTTGTTGGGGATCATTTAACGACAGTTGATCCCCGTGTTTCAGTTAAAAGAAAATACCTTTTCAATTTTATGCATTTGCATTTTTGACTGAAAGTGTCGGGATTTTAGGGTTTCCTACCCAGGTCACTACATGACACCGCTCCACATAAATATAGTATGTCCTTTTTAAGTTGTTTCATAAACTATTATAACGCATATAAGTAAGGTTATAATAAAAAATTATTTTTTACAAGTTTAATGACGAGAAGAAGTGCGGTGTTTGCGTTTTCTTTTTCTCTGTGTTTTTTTGGATTTTTTACCGCCTTTTTGATCACACTTTTCATTCAATTTTTTCATTTTGTCAGTAGCAACTTCATTACATTTCCCAGGATTTTTATCAGGATGTATAGCTAAGAGCATCATCTTTTTATTATTACAATCAATGTTCTTAATTGCTTGCATACTGTATTGTTCATGAGGACATCTATCCTTCATAAATTTCTCATACTCCTCTGTAAGTACTATTGGCTTGACCAGCTTTTTGCTATTAAAGAATTCATATATTTTTTTCCAATTTGGACTACCATCATCTAATTTATAAGGAGGAGAGTCTGTCCAAATTTTTAAAAATTCTCGTTCATCTTTTTCTCTGTCAATTTCTACAGACCTTTCAACGTCCGATGTGAAAGCATGATCAAGAATTATACGTTCTCTATTCCAATTTGAAACAGTTTTCTCCGTATTTTTAGCTAAACGACTCTCATATATCTTTGCCCATCTATTTAGTTCTTTTTCTGTCTGCAATGGAACCAGACCATCAACAGCAACTACTTCTCTTAGTTGTCCTTCTTGATCTATAATTGTTCCTTGACCATTGGCATTACATGTAAAATTACCATCTGGTTTTATTTTACCTTCTATCTCACCTTCAAAGGTAGTCTTGTATCCCGATTTAAAGTCAGCACTGTTTATCTTATCTACAATTACATCAACTTTAGTGGGACATGTTGTTTTTAATGTATTTAATTCCTTCTCTATATTCTCCTTTTCTTTATTTCCTACTTTATCATGCAAATCTTTTTCTAATGAATCAATCTCTTTCTTTAAATCTGCGTTCGAAAGAGTTTTGTAATTTACAATTGGATTGTCTTTATTATCATCTATCATATTTCGATATCGAACAAATTCATCATATGCTACTTTATGAGTCATTTTTAACAAACGCTCACTCTTAGGTTTTAATTTAGAATATATTTTCAAATATTGTAATACCTCGAGTTTTTCTAAATTATTATTCCGGTCTTCCAACTCTTTTTCTAATTCTGTTTTTTTGTTTTTTATATCATCCATTGTTTGAAATATTTCTCCTCCATGTTTTTTACGACTATGTCTTTTTCCATGTTTCGCTTTTCTTATTCCTTTTGTTTTTGCCATATAGAATATAATTATATAATTTTCATTTTTGTGAAAAATCTAACACTATTATATAATGTCTAAACCAAACGTCCCAACATTTCTATTAAGTGTATTAATAACAATGATTTTTATGTTAATATTGATGTACATGTTTTTTCCAAGATTTTACACAATTCCTCCTATAAGATATAATCGCGTAAATTATGTTCCTCCACTCCCCGTTTATCCATCTTATGTATTACAAACACGTCGTCCATATAGAGTGCGAAGAGGAAGAGCAAGATATCTATAATTTAGGGAATGATTTATAAAATTGAATTTGATGATGTCCTCTTATCAACTTCGATATAACTATGCCAAAAACACGTGATCAACGATGCCAACGAATATTACATGAGTTCTTTCGTGAAAAAACGCACAATTTGCATTTTATTTTGAAAAAGGAAAACGTTCGTGGTTGGAAATATGCACGTTATGAAATTTCCATACCCAATAAATGGACATTCTCTATTGCCAATTATGATCATCAAACGCGGTCGTTAATTTGGACAAATCAAGAAAAAACGCAGGATATTTCTCCAATAAAAGACAAAATAGAAGAAACGAAGGACGAATTTAAAACCAAATTCGAACCACATGAAAAGAAAACCCCCAATGGTATGAATACATTGAGTTTTCTGCGTATTTATGAAACAGAATTGAAAACCGAAGAAGATATCGAAACGGTGATTTATAGACTCATGGTACAATACGATAAAGAACATGTTCCCTTTTCAGAAGAAATTGATATTGACGCACGACTCGAATTTTTAGAAAAACGCAATTTGACATTGAATAATGAGTTATTGCATATTCGAAATGAAACAGAACGCTATGTGCAACATATGCGAAGACGTGTCAATCGAGCTTTACGCGAAAGAGATGACGCGAATCATTCTGTCACACAATCCGGTTTGCATTTTATGAAACAAAATGCAAAATATGCACATTCTTACCGTGATATTATTCGGAAATGTTATGATGAAATGGGAAAAAAATTCGAAGAATGTCCGGTTTGTTATGAAGAAATAGAAAATAAAGACATCTTTATTACACCATGTAGTCATCATATATGTAATAATTGCACTACAAAATGTAACAATTCATGCCCAATGTGTAGGCAAGAAATGTGTTATGTTCCCGAAGAAATAACTGTTTAGCAATTATTATAATTTGAAACACCATCCCACACTATATTGTTTGTATTTGTCCATTTTTTCTTGCCACAAACACCATCCCAAGCATTATTACTAAAATCAATGTATTGTGTTAATAATCCATTAGAAACGTCATAACTATAACCAGGAGTATTCAATATATTGTCATTTAAGGATTTAGTCGATTCATTGTACATATTACCTAGATTAATACCATCAGGTTTATTTTCAGGTATAATACATTTTTTTTGATCAACATCATATTTCCAATAATCGGGACAAATTCCATAAGATGGAGGATATGCTAAATTCTGATTCCCTCCTTTTAACAAAATGCCAATAAATATAAGAATGATTATTAAAACAATGGTGGCTACTATCAAAACAGTTAAATAAAAAGTTTCCATTATAAAATAGATGGATAAAGTAATTTTATCATTTATTCAAACTTTAATCTCTAAAATAACATATATAGAATATGTCCTCTCAGATGAAATATAAACCGGTTTCCTATATTGAACGTCAAAATAATATTATAACAAATAATACACCTTATAATGGTCGTGTAAATATTGAAGAACCTGAAAATCCCGACGCACGCTTTCAAATGTTTGAAAAAATTGCTGTGAAAAACAAGGCAACAGAATATCGTGATCCTTTGACAGGTGTTTGGGAAGATTCTATTTTATCTAAAGCTTTTTTCTCTGAACAGAATATTCAAATTGTTCAAAATGGTCTTCGTGCTGGTGTATATCACAAATCGGGTGAGAAAAAAATTATAATACCCCCACAAAATATCGATGTTTTGAAACAAATTATGCGACATATGTTTGTCCAATATTCGGTATTTCAACCAGACAGAATTACTGAACAAATTGAGCGACTAAACAATATTGTCCTGGATTATACTGTTCCCAAAGTATTTGGTGAATCCATTGGTTATTTGAAATATTTAGAAGATGCAAGTCGATTAGTTGTACCCATTGAATTACCTGTACAAACAGATCGTGTATATAAACAGCTTGAACTCAAACCATTTATGTAATCATATTTAACCATTTATAGTTAAATATGTTTATATTTCTTCATTCAGTTCATTTTCATTTGAATTTTTACCACTTACAAGAACATCCCCAACATAAAATGTATTGGCCATGTTGATTTCGGTATCATTGTAATTAAAAGTGATTTCGTCTCCATCGTCTAAATCGGTTAATGCAACCACATTTACACTTTCTATACGAACACTTGGATCAAAAGAATGGTTAATAAATATGCCATATTCATCATATATGTGTTTGTTATTTCCAATATGAATGGATTCTCTAGTTGGTTGGTTAAAAATTCGACCACTTAATACAAATATAATTTCCCCCTTTTTCACAGACTTTCTTAAAATAACTCCCTTCCCATCAACCAAATTGCTATTTGCAATTTCCATTATTAATACAAATAAATTTTTGTTTAATACATTTTTAAAAGTATATTAAATTAATTTAGGTAAAATCGTGGAAACGTATTCTTCAAATGATTCTTCATCGTCATCTACAGCATCCATACAAAAAATAGGTGCTATTGCGGTTGCTCCCAATTGTTGAAGTCGTTTGTTTAAATTTTTTCCCGAAAAACAAAACATAGAATAATTAGAGTCGCCTAAGGCACATATTGAATATTTCAACGATTCAAATGTGTTTTTTTCTAATTGTCGATTCTTAATCTTTCTCCAAAACTTCGAGGCATTATTTGGAAAATCACCATTGCCAGTTGTAGAACAAAATATGATTACATAGTCATAATTATTTATTTCTTCATAATTATTTGAAAAAAAATCCATTTTATTGACTGTTACATTTTCACATTTTTCTTCAATTAATTGATGAAATGCGTATGATAATTCTTCAGCATTTCCCGTTTCACTTCCAAATAGTATCAATAAATTCATCTAAATTCATATAATTTTACATAACATAATAAAATTATACAAAATATTTCGGATCAAAATAAGAAAACATGCGATAATCGGTTTGAAAAGAACTCCACTTAGTAGCTTCAATTATTTCTTGGAATTCGGGACTATTGATTTTGTCGATAATTTTCTCTCCCTGTTTCTTGGACTTTATAGGAATACCAAAGGTCAATTGTGACATTCCATATTTTCCCTCATAGTCGTTGTATGGATATTGCTTTTCATTGAAATTAAGCAAAACTTTAGGCGTACCAAAATGAATTTCTTTGTTTTTCGAATAACGAAGTCCAAGACCACGTCGCGTAATATTATGAACAATGGGATGTCTATTTTTCGTTGTTTTTGTCTTGGACAGTTTTTTGGCATTAAATTTGTTGGAATCAAACAATATGTTCCATCCTTTTTCTTTAGATACAAGTATTTTTTTTATTTTCGAATAAGCATAGTTAGGTAAAAAGGGCCATTTTGATAAGTCCATACTATGTTTTTCTCCCTTTTCGTCGATAATCGCGGTTTTAAACCCTTTTTTGGGCAATCCTTCTTGGACAATAAATAAATCAAAACGTGTTTGAACACCCAATTTGCTTATACCGTCTTTTTTCCCATGGATATGAAGATAATGTAATGTATTTTTACGAGTTAAGAGTTGATATAGTGGATGTTCAGGTCTTCTCCAATTTGCAGGTGTAATGAAACCTAAATATCCGGAAGATAGTAATATGTTTTTATCGAAGATAAAGTCCAAGAACTTATCCCACAAGGTTTTTCTACCAACACTACCTTCATATTTTCCTTTTTTTGCCATTTGAAAGGGGGGATTGCCAACAATGATGTCAAACTGAGAATTGCCTAAAGTGTTCATCCATTTTTCAGAGTTGTCCAAGAAATTAGCCTGACATATATTGGCACGTTTTCCGAACATTTTCTCCAATCGATTTGTATTGGATTTATTTAGTTCGACCATGTAGAGCATATTTTGTATAATATGATTTTTGCGTTTTTCTAAAGCAGGCATTTTGTTCTTTAATCCATGCAACAATTTGCTATACACAATGGCCATGAAATTACCATTTCCTGCCGAAGGATCTAACCATTTTTTATTTGGATCATGCCAAAGTTGATTGGGCAATTGATTTAACATTTCATATATCAGTTCAGAAGATGTAAAAACTTCGCCATATTTATCTTTTTCATGAGAACGAATCGTTTTGTTTTTATTTATGTGGGATTCAATTTCTTTTTCGTTTAAATGTAAAATAGACATAATCTATATTATTTTGAGAAAGTTTATATATGATAAAATATTTATTAAAAAATTTAAAATTGCCGATTGAATTAATCAATATCATTTATTCGTATGTAGATTTACTTACTGAAATAAAACAACCTAAAAAAATTCGATTCAAACGACTTATTAGTGGAGATTATTTCTATGGATTTGAAGATAGTATATTGCAAAAAGTCATATTAAAACAAGAAGAAAAAACACTTCAAATTTTATTAAAAAATAAGGCATACAATATAATTAATAATATTCATAACAATAATATTAACTCGTTATAGCAGCGCCAAATTATATTATTTGGGTTTTTTTTATTAATAATATAGTTTATATTATGATTAAATTATTTACGATGGTGAAAGACGAGGTTGATATAGTGGAAGATTGGATATTATACCATGGCAAAATATTTGGATATGATAATTTATATATAGTCGATAATATGAGTACTGATGGAACTTATGAAGTTATACAAAAATATATGGAAAAAGGTGTAAAATTATCTAGACATCCTAATTATTTAGAAAAGGGAAATATAATGAAACAGTTGATTACGAACAATAAAAGTATTATTGCTTTTCCTCTTGACATCGACGAATTTATTGTATATTATGATAAACATAGTAATCGTATTTCCACTAATTCCATTCTACCTTATCTACATAATTTGATTCAATCAAACAATAATAATAATAGTATGATTATGAATATGCATACAACTGGATTATATAAATGTGATTATATACATAGCAAAATTACAAATGCTTCAAAACATGGTTATAAACGTGCAACATTGGAATCAAAATGGGGAAGGTATGATCATAATAGACAGAAAATAATGGCAAAATCATTTTTTGATACACGTTATTGGAACGGAGAAATTGATCATGGTAATCATTGTAATTATACAAATCATTTTTCAATGTCAAACATATGTTTGGTTCATTATCATAGTCGTAATTATGAACAGCACAAAAAAAAAGTAATCAATAATGTAAGTGGATTAGGGTATGATGCAAATAATTTAGATGCATTGAAAGGTTTGGGACCAAGTTGCGGCGGTGCTCATCATGTAGGACATATGATACGAATATTGGAAGGAAAATATTCGATTAATACAAATGAAAGGAAAGAGACAACTGATATTGATTTATCCCCTATTTCCCATTTATTAAAAAATATACCATCGAATAGTAATAAAGTAGAAACACATACAAACCAGAACGATCAATTTAAGTCTGTTCAAGATAAACGATTACAATATATAAAAAATCGAAAATAATCATGCATATTTTTTTTTACGACAACAACAACAAAAATAATATTCTATTGTTCTTTTTGGTTTAATTAAAGTTTCTAAAGTAGATAGCATTCTATTTTCTCCGAATGACCATTCCATATATAAATAAATGAATAAATTTTAATCTATTTATATAAAAATGTATATACCGATAGGATTTTTACTTTTAACTATTGTCTATTTGTTATATATTCAATTCAGTCCAGGTATGGGAGATATTTGGTATAGAAATAATGAATATTTCTGTTTCAAGGGAGCATGGAATGTCATGATATTTCCTTTACAACATAGTGCTATGTGGAATATTTCTATGTGGGATATTAATTATTTTGTATGGATAGCATTTTATATATTCATTATACTTCTTCATCATCTTCATCATAACTATCTTCTTCCTCATCACAAACATAACTAATATATCCCTTTGTATTCATGTCTTGATAACAAAAAATATTCGATAAAATAGCCATCCGTACAAGAATACCATATTCCATTTGTTTAAAATATACGCAACGTGGATCATTATCGACTTCATTACTTATTTCTTCATTTCTTGGAAAAGGATGCATAACAATAGCACTATTTTTCACCTTACTCATAAATATTTTATCAATAATAATATTCGGTTTTATATCAATGGAAGAACGCTCTCTTTGAAATCGAGTACAATAAATAACATCATATTTACTAATATCTAGATTCTCTTTATCTATTATAAGAGGCATTTTACTATTGCATTTATGTTTAGTCTTAGCAACCATTCCATGTGCCGGTTCGCAACCTTCATATGGATAAAAATGAATATTAATATTATTAAATTTATATAATAATGCAAGTAAAGAATGAATCGTTCTAGAATTTTTGATATCTCCTATAAACAAAATATTTAATGTTTCGGAATCAAATAATGGTTCATAACTCTCCAAATAGGTTATATGATGAGGGCGATGAATCGAATTCAAGTGTTTATGAATAGTATATAGATCGATTAATGCTTGCGTTGGATGTTCTGCATTACCATTTCCACCATTAATTATTGGAACATTACAATGTTTTTGAGTCTCCTGTATAATATTTGAATCTGGATGCCGAAGAACAATCGCATCGCCGTATGTCGATAACGTTTTGATAGTATCTTCGAATGACTCCCCTTTTTGAATACTAGAATGATCATTATGAAATGTAATAACGTTACCCCCCAATTTATACATTGCCGTTTCAAAAGATAAAGAGGTTCGTGTGCTTGGTTCGAAAAAAGCATTCACTAATATTTTATTAGGAAATCGATGCAATAAAAGGGATGGATCAGCAACCAGTTTAAATAATTTATTGATATATTCAACATTAATATTTTTAACAGATAACATAATAATCTTTAATATTACGTTATATTCATATTGTTTATTGTTTATATTTTTCTGATAATTGTTTTGTTAATTGTTGGTATGTTTTTGCAGAATCGTGCAATATTTCACATTTTTCAGAAAGGTCTTCTGTTTTTTTCATATTTTTTTCAAGAGTGCTTTTTGTATCACATGCAATTTTATATTTCCATGCAAAGGGTAACATATTGATTCGTTCCTTTTTAATTTTTTCTTCTTGTTTTATTTTTTCATTATTTGTTTCATCATTCTTTGATGGAAATATTTTAGGACAAAAATACGAAAACAATCCCATAATTATATTAGTACCACACTATATTAAATAGCAAAAATATATTAAATATTTTGTTATAAAATAATATAATGGATGATCGACCATCATGGAATGACTATTTCAAAGAAATTGTTACTGCAACATCAAAACGCTCCCCTTGCGAACGATTAAAAGTCGGGTGTTTATTAGTAAATGATAATAGAATTATTTCGCAAGGTTACAATGGATTTTTACCAGGATGTCCTCATAAAAGTATAGTACGAAATAATCATGAACAAGCAACTATTCATGCAGAACAAAACGCTTTATGTGATTGTGCTAAACGCGGTGTATCTTGTAATGGTGCCATTGCCTATATAACACATTATCCTTGTTTAATATGTATGCGTTTATTATTAGCTTCCGGTGTTTCTGAAATTTATTATATTAATGAATACAAAAAAGATGATTTAGTGGAAGAGTTTGCCAATCAAAAAAATGTGAAAATTTATAAAATATAATAGCATATATAAATGTGTTTTATTAAAAACATTATTGGACAAATTATTTTTTTTTGTTTTTGTTAAAATTAAATATGAAATGAATACAAGCGAGAAGCATATATTACATCATTCTAAAATACTTTTTACAGAAATTATTACTTTTTCTTAACTACCTTCTTCTTTACTACTTTTTTAGCTTGCTTGGTTTCACCATTTTGAATACTTTCGCGTACTTTTTTATAACTATTGTACTCTTTTTGCAAATGCTCTAGTTCAGATAACCACATCTTTTCCAATGTTGTTTTCTTCAATATTTCCAATTCAGTTTCAGCATCCGACTTCTCCTTCAAAATCTTATCTACGTTTTCTTGTGTCACTGAATCCATAGGCATTTTGATCAAGTATTTGAAATCACCATCTAGCAAATCATATCCTTTTGATGTAAGCAGTTCATGTACAGCAGTCGCATTTTTACGTCGAAGATCCACTGAACCATCCAACGTAGCTAGAATATATTTCGCGCGATTTGATAGTTTTACTAGTTTGTGTTCTAGATCTTTGATCAACTGCTTCTTACGCTTACTATACATTTCCAAACGAACATCATAGAAGTCTTCTATAATATCTTCTACACAAGCATATTTTCGCAATTTGCAATCTTTATTAAACATGTGCATATTGGTACTTGAAATATTACTGGTCAATTTCAACATCTTCTCAATTCCATTAATATTCGTAACCGAATCTACCTTGCTTTCAATATCGTTCAACTTGCCTCTAGGGAATGTAACGACAATATCTATAGACACTTCTGTGGACATCGATGTAAAATCACGAATTGAGGGAGGAACTTTCTTTCCATTTTTATCAGTTGTTCCATCGGCTAAACCTTCTAAGAAGGAAATATAAGACATTGTCCATGTACCAATCGGCAATTCACTAATACGAATTTTGTCATTGTCAATCTTTTCATATAGACCCTTAGTCATATACTTGTTTGTATCTACTTTTGTGACAGTTCCTTTGAATCCCTCATAATAGGGGACAAATTCTCCGGCACCTTTTACATCTTGCTTCTTCAATTTGAATCGCAAATAATCGATAATTTGTGTTGGCGAAAATGCAGGTATGTTACATGAGAATCCAGTACCAATACCTGAAATACCATTGATCAATGCAAAGGGAATAATCGGTACATAATACTCGGGTTCTACAATCGTTCCATCGTCATTCAAATAATTGAGTACTGCATCATCCGCTTCTGGAAACAATGATCGTGTGAGTGAATTCAACATAGTAAAGATATATCTCTCCGATGCACTATCGTCACCACCATGAAGGCGAGTACCAAATTGACCATTGGGTTGCAACAAGTTAATGTTATTCGAACCCACATAATTTTGTGCCATATTGACAATCGCACCATTCAGAGAAGCTTCACCATGATGATAAGCACTGTGTTCCGAAACATATCCTGAAAACTGTGCCACCTTAATTTCCGATGTCAATTTTCTCTTGAATGCGGAAAACAGGATTTTGCGCAACGAAATTTTCAATCCATCGACCATATTCGGAATCGATCTAGCACAATCATACGTACTGAAATGTATCATTTCACGATCCATAAACTGTTCATAAGTTACCTTATTCGTGTTTGTATCGATGTATGCAGATTTATCATAATTTTCCAACCATGTTTTACGATCATCTGGTCTCTTTTTGTTAAACACCTTATCAATTGTATCATCACTTGTTTTGCCATTATGTACAAAATCAACAATCTTCTTATGGGCAAAATATTCCTTGAATTCACTGGATGTAGAAGTACCTAGACCCTTAAAATATTTGATGGTCCATCCTTGGATGCCATTTTCTCCTAAACTTTCCTTCCATTGATTATATTCTCCATCATTGTAAAACAATTTCACTTGCGCCCCCTTTTTTGCACGCAATATAGGAGTATTCATAAAGGAAATGAATCCCGGAATATGAACAAGAGACGACCATTCGCTGTGGAACAAATTAATACAAAGACCTTTGATATGCGAACCATCCAAATCCTGATCTGTCATCACCATGATTTTTCCATATCTCAAGTGTGTATTTACATCAGCAAGTGTATTATATTCACAACCAGTTTCCAAACCTAGAATTTTTTTGATATCGGTGATTTCCTTGTTGTCGGCAATCTTCTTAATTTGTTCTCCACGAACATTTAACAACTTACCCTTCAATGGATAAATACCAATCGTATTACGATCTTCACTTGACAATCCAGAAACAATACCGGACAATGCTGAAAGTCCCTCACACAAAATGAGAATACATTCGGCAGATTTGGTTGTACCACTGAAATTGGCATCAATGAAGTTGGCAATACCGCGTACATTTCTGGTCTTTGAACCATCCGTTTTTTTTGCCATTTTGTTCTCTTTCGCTTCTGTCAAAGAACATGCCATTTCCATAACACCCATTTTGGCAACCTTCTCGATAAATCCATCACTGACTGCACAACTGGAACCAAACTTGGCACTTGGTGTGTTCATATAATCTTTGGTTTGACTATCGAAAGAAGGATTGACAATATCACAACGCAAGAACAACATTAATTGTTCTTTGATTGCCGTTGGCGATACCTTCACTTTCTTCTTCTTTTCAATATAATCACACAACTTGCGTGTAATTTGTCCCATAATATAATCCACATGCTTGCCACCTTTGAATGTACAAATACCATTAACAAATGACACTTGTGTAAATTCATGATTGGGGGCTAATGCAAGTGCATATTCCCAACGTTCATCCGCTGTTTCATAAATACGTTTTGTTTCAGTCTTGGATCCAACATACAAATCTACATAATTCTGGAAGTTTTTCACAGGAACAAGTTCTTCATTGAACCCGACCTTCACCTTTTTGATCGAATGATCTGTTACGGCAGCAATATCGAAGACTCTTTTTTTTAGTAATCCGATCATATCAGCAGACAAACCATGAATACTCAATCGAGTATAATCCGGTTTGAATAACACCTTTGTATAAGGTTTGGTACTTTTAGGAACCTTAGTAATAATAGGGTCTTCGATAATATCCAGATTGTTGCGAAATGTTTGTTCATATTTGAGACCACGTGTATGATCAATGGTTTCGATTTTTCCATATGTTGACCAAATCAATGCTAATTTGAATCCAAATCCATTCTTTCCACCAACAATACGTTTTTCTGTTTTGTCATAATTAGTGGAAGTACGCAAATGTCCGAAAATAAGTTCGGGAATCCATATATCATATTCAGGATGTTTGGCAATATCAATACCGTTTCCATCATTGGATAATATAATAGTACCATCTTGTTCAATATTTGCATTGATGTAAGAGACAAAACGCTTATCCAAAATAGGAGATTGAATCATACGCATAACATGATCTCTTGCATTGACAATACCTTCATCAAATAGTTTATAGAGACCGGGAATATAATCAATGTTCTTTTGAACAATACGTTGTGTTTCATTATCAAATATCCACATATCAGCATCGACATTTTCAACCGAACCAATATACGTATCTGGATTATCCAGAATATGCTGTTTATCGGTTTTACGTTGGTATTGCTTTGCTAATTCGGAATCAGTACTACTCATATTTCCGTTATATTTAGATAAAGTAAATAAACTTTAAGCTAATTCAATTTTATATTAATATTTTCTCGCATTATGTTATAATAAAATGACAATATGGTGTGAAAGTTGTGGTGAAAAAAATATGACTGCTGAAAATGTTCCATATCCAGATGCAGATAAAAGATCGTGGTGTAATAAATGTAAACCTTGTTCTGATTGGTGTGAAAATACAAGTGATTGTAATGGAAGTCATTTTAATAAAGGCAAGGGACCAAAAAATATTCCTATTTTTAATACAACCTATGTTGGACGCGCGAAAAGACATATCCCTATAGAATTTTTTGATTATTATGATTGTACAAAACAAAGAGGAGGAACATGTGGCAGTACAAACAATATTGCCACAGATGATTTTAAATGTAAATGTAGTGCAGGAAGATGTGAATTAGTATGTGGTACATTTGATTCGGCAGCAGATCGGACACAATATAAAAAAGAACAAAAAAATGCAACCATAAAATTCAATAATAATTATGTTGGTTCTAGTAAAAAGGCAGAATATGCTCGTTATATTAAAAGAACACGAGGAACAGAAACATTTGCTAGTAAAAAAATAAAATCTACTGAAGTAAAAAATAGAGTGAATTGTCAATTAGATCAATTTCCTACTTATTGCGCTATTAATCTAAACCGCTTTCCATTTACGGTGGTTCCTAGTAGTTACAAAGATACTAGCGTTTAATTTCACCATCACCATTGCATTTATCGCATAAATCCCATGGCATTTTTTCAAGACCACTAGTAATATCTCTTTCACGTGAAGAAATATTACATTTATCACACCGTATTATTTTATATTTTAAAAAACCAGTGCCTTTGCATTTTTCACATTGAACAACTTTTTTGGAATCCATTATATTCTATAATATATTATATAATGAAACAAGAAATTATCTGGTTCAAGGATTGTTCGTACAAAAACAAACATCTTGTTGGTGGTAAATGCAGTTCATTGGGTGAATTGCATTCCATTGCTAAACGCATCGGATTTTCGATTGGAGATGGATTTGCGATTACTACAGAAATGTATAATCAATTTGTTCATTCTAATGATTTAGAACCAAAAATTATATCTATGTTGAATGATATTGATGTAGAAAACATAGAAGAGTTAGAACAAAAATCACATGAATTGCGTAAAATGATATCGAACGCAGAATTATCACAAGAACATAGTGATGGCATTGTTCAACATTATAACGAATTGTCTAAAATATATGGTGTAGAAACATTGGAAGTCGCTGTGCGTTCAAGTGCTTTAGCCGAAGATTTACCTAATGCTTCTTTTGCGGGACAACATGATACTTATCTAAATGTCTCTGGTTCAGAAGAATTATTAAAGTCGGTAAAAGAATGTTTTGCTTCCCTTTTCAATAGTCGTGCGATTTCTTATAGAAAGACACATAAGATTCATTTTAATGATGTGAAAATATCTGTTGCTGTGCAAAAAATGATTCGTTCAGATATTGGTTCGGCCGGCGTTGCATTTTCATTGGATCCAGAAACAGGATATAATAAAGCAATTGTGATTAATTCATCTTTTGGTCTAGGTGAATTGGTTGTATCTGGTGGAGTGAAACCCGACGAATTTATTTTAGACAAACGTGTATTGAGAGATATCGAAGGTGATCCTATTATTATCAAGAAAAAAGGCGAGAAAAACTCCAAGATCATTTATGATTTAGAGAATGGCGGTGTGAAAGAAGTAGAAACGAGCGAATACGAAAAACTGAATTACAGTATGTCGAACAGTCAAATGGTTTCTTTAGGACGTTATTTATTGCAATTAGAAAAGTCTTATTCTAAATTATTTGATAAAAGTATTGGGGTCGATGTAGAATGGGCAATTGATGGTACTGATCATAATATTTATATTATTCAAACTCGTCCCGAAACAATTCACAGCAATGAAACCGAAAATTTAGAAATAAAGAATTTTATTTTAGATGAAAAAAGCGATATTTTACTTACAGGGGTTGCTGTTGGTGACCGAATCAGTTCTGGAAAAGTAAAAGTATTAAAAGATATTCATGATTCGAAACATTTCAATAAGGGTGATATTTTAGTCACTGAAATGACAACCCCTGATTGGGAACCAATTATGAAAATTTCTTCTGGTATTATTACTGACAAGGGCGGAAGAACATGTCATGCCGCCATTGTGGCGCGTGAATTGGGGTTAAACGCAGTGGTTGGTTGTAGTACGGCTACCCAGGTTTTTGAAAATGAGCAAGAAGTGACGTTATCATGTGCGGAAGGTGAAACGGGACTTATTTACAAGGGCATATTACCATATCACGTTGATAAATTATCTGTTTCAAAAGATATGGAGTTGCCCGTGAAAATGATGATGAATGTAGGTAATCCTGAATCTGCATTTGAAAGTTCGCTCATACCAAACAGTGGTGTAGGTTTAGCGCGTTTGGAATTCATTGTGAGTAATTATATCAAGATTCATCCTTTAGCATTATATCACTATCCCAATATTCGTGAAGATGTGCGCGAAAAAGTATATAATGTCATTGGTAATTACGACAGTGGAAAGTGGTATTATATCAAACGTTTAGCAAAAGGTATTGCCAAGATTGCTTCTGCATTTTATCCGAATGATGTTATTGTGCGTTTATCTGATTTTAAATCGAACGAATATCGCAATTTGATTGGTGGTGAATTATACGAACCTGACGAAGAGAACCCCATGATCGGTTGGAGAGGTGCTTCACGTTATTATTCCGAAGACTATAAAGATGCGTTTCAATTGGAATGCGAGGCAATCAAATATGCACGAGAAATCATGAAAATGACCAATATTGTAGTAATGATACCCTTTTGCAGAACTCCCAAAGAATGTCAATTGGTGATTGATACGATGGCATCACATGGTCTAGTACGCGGTGAAAATGAATTGCGTATATTTTTGATGTGTGAAATTCCTTCTAATGTGATTGAAGCCGACATGTTTAGTCCCATGTTAGATGGCGTTTCTATTGGTGGAAACGATTTGTTACAATTAACTTTGGGTGTGGATCGTGATAGTGATAAAATCAGCTATTTATCAGATGATGAAAACACGAGTTATAGGCGTATGATTACCATGGCCATTAAAATTTACAAGGAACATGGCGTCAAGGTTGGATTTTGCGGACAACAACCATCTGACAGTATTGAATTTTGCAAGTTTTTAATCGATGAAAATATTGACACGATTTCAGTGACACCCGACTCTGCATTAAAAACCATTCAAAATCTTGGTAAATTATAATTTTCCATCTCATATTATAAAATGGAAAATAATAATCGTTTTTCGGTCATGCTTCTCGAAAAAGATGTATTAGAATATCATAATTTCAAAAATAAATATAATGAATTTGACAACAAATGTGCAAATTGTTCGTTCAAAGAAAAGGAGGATCTGGAAAAGAAAAAGAAATATTGGTATAAGCGATATATTGGAAAAATGAAGTACTTGGAAGAAAACTATCGAAAAACAAATGTATATACCAGATATCATGCTCAACTTGAAAATCCAACCAATTCTGTACCAACATCCATACCTATGGCAGTTGCGGAACCGGTTATTCATAATCATGCTATGACAGAAGAACTGTGTGCGCTACCATGTGCTCCAACACATGATCCTACGTTGCCATCTGCGCCTCCTATGCATGATGAACAATGGAAATGGAGACAAAGGTCGTAATTCGTAAAATTTTGGTAAAATAAAATATGGTTTCACAATATATAATGGAAGATAAAAAGGAGATCAATTGTGAAGAACTGACCAAAAAAATGAACGAATGTTTAGAAAACGGTGATGATGAAAAATGCAAGGAATTTGTGGAAGCATTTGATAAATCATGCAAATCAGAAGAAAAGAAAGGATTACTGTCTTGGTTTTCTGGCGATTCTAAGAAAGAAGAAAAGAAAGAGGATGACAAAACAGAGTAAAAAACTATAATATATTACTATAATATATATTATGGTGTTTGTGGTTTTACGTCACGGTCAATCAGAATGGAATAAACTGAACAAATTCACTGGTCTTACAGATGTTGCGTTAAGTGAGCAAGGAAAACAAGAGGCGCGTTTGGCAGGAAATTTATTAAAAGATTGCCATTTTGATTTTATTTTTTCGAGTCAATTAGAACGTACAATTCATAGTGCCAATATTATTGCAAAAGTACAAAATAATCCTGTACAATTGAAACCTCGCAATGAATTTGAAGAACGTGACTACGGAAATATTACTGGAAAAAATAAAACCGAATTAATGGAAGAACATGGGAAAGAACAAATCACAGTTTGGAGGCGTTCATTTTATCAAGGTCCTCCTGGCGGTGAAAGTCTTTATACTGTCACTCAACGCGTTGGTCGCGGTTACGATGAACATATTAAATCACTAGTAGATGCAGGAAAAAATGTTTTGTTGGTCGCACACGGAAATAGTCTTCGTGCGTTATTTGTTCATTTAGGCATAAAAGACGAAAAAACCATTGAATCGTTTGAAATTGGCACGGGCATTCCAATTCGACTTGATGTTGAAAATAAAACTTATAAATATTTGAATGCATATACATTATGTGCATATCAAATAATAGATAGTCGTGGGTATCCTTCTCTAGAAGTACAATGTTATGACAAAGAGTCCAAGAAATGTATCGGAAAAGGTTCCACGCCGAGTGGCGCATCTTGTGGTTCTACTGAAGTATGTGAAATGCGTGATGGTCAGAAAGACTTGTTTCATGGAAAATCGGTATATCGTGCAGTTGAAAATATCCGTCATCTGAACGATCATTTTGTATTATCTAAAAAGACTTTGACCAATTTGTCCAATTGTGATAAACAATTCAACGATTTGGATGGTACCGAAATGAAAACAAAATATGGTGGGAATACGAGTACGGCTTTGAGTTTTTGTTTGGCAAATTGTGCGGCAAACTTGAAAGACATGGAAATGTATGAATATTTTACAGAACATTATAATATGGTTAATCAAATTGATCCTGCCAAATTGCCCACACCTTTTGTCAATATTATCAATGGTGGAAAACATGGTGTCACAGAAGATTTAAAAATCCAAGAATTTATGATTTTCGCAAATGAAAAGTTATCAACGAGTAGGCAAGTACGTATTTATTGTGAAGTGTATCATAGTTTGAAAAAACTATTGGTTGAAAAATATGGAGAACAGTCCAAGAGCATTGGCGATGAAGGAGGGTTTTGTCCTCCCATTTATAGTGCAGATGAAGCATTAAACGTTATTGAAGAAGCAGTAAAATTATCCAATTATGAAGTAGGAAAAGACGTGTTTATTGCTTTGGATTGTGCGGCAAGTGAGTTTTATAATGAAGAAACAAAGTTGTATGAAATAGAAAAAGGGAAATTTGTAAATAGCAATGAACTAATTGATTATTATGGTAAATTGATTGAAGACCATCCAGCATTGAAGAGTATAGAAGATGGATTTCATGAGGCAGATTATGATGCATGGAAATCATTTACAAGTAGATATCATGACAAATTGATGGTAGTAGGCGATGATCTTTTCACAACCAATCCAAGATTGATAAAACAAGGTTTGGAAGAAAAATGGGCCAATACATTGTTATTAAAAGTCAATCAAATTGGTACGATTAGTGAGGCTGTGGAAGGGGCTAAAATGATGATGGAAAAAGGCAACAATGTCATTGTGTCTCATCGTTCCGGAGAAACAAACCATGCTTATATCGTGGATATTGCAGTAGGTATTGGTGCAAAATACTTGAAAATTGGAAGTCCATGTCGTGGAGAACGTGTTGCCAAATTCAATCGTTTATTGGAAATTGAACATACTATTCTGAAATTTAACGGTTTATTGGAAATATAAAGACTTGTTTAACAATGAAATAAGTTATTTGTAACGTAAAATAACTTATTTTTTAGATTTACGTGTTTTGCGATGTTTGCGTTTTTTGCGTGAAGATTTCTTGGACTTTTTGTTTTTTCGTTTTGTTTTTCTTTTTCCTCCTATTCCACTGGTCAAATTAAGGTTTTCTATTTCTTTAGTTAAATCTGAATCTATTTTATTAGAATTATCTTCAGAAAACAAAGACGATAATCGTTGCCTTCTTTCTACTACTTTATTCAAATCATAAAATGAAGTATTATTACAGCAATCATTTACTGGTTTTAATATATTTGTATTATCCGGATTTTTTTTGGGTACATAGTTAAATGCTCCGCTTATCAATGAATTTGTAACTGCATCACAACGAATTAAACATTTATTTATTTTTTCAGCATTTTCTTTAACATATTGATTTCGAATTCTCAGATCTTCACCAGTCCCGTAGTCAAGTCCAAATTCTTCGGATAATGTATTAAGGTTAACTGCTTTTTGTGAAATGATAGGAATTTTATCTTCTTCATTAGAATCTAGCATTGTATTTGATATAGTAGCATAAAGTACATTTAATGTTGCTGCTTTTTTGTTAAAATCTTTTTTTCGTTCAATATCATTTTCTTCGGAAGTTATTTCGCCTTTATTTATTGTCATTTTTTGTTTCATTTTCATATTTTTCCAATCTTTATCTTCTTTTCTCATTTGGTCAGCTAATGCATAGATATCTTCTTCCATTATTTCAGCTAATTTAGGATTTAAATTCGGTTCATCATAATCATCAACACTTGTTGGGTTTAGATTATCTGCACATTTTTTTATTTTCTCCATATTTTGATAGAGATATGAAATTAACCCCATATTATTATTATTATCTCTAATTCTAATAGTTTTTTCTAAAAGATAACCAATAAATTCAGTTACTTTATTATTGAAAATCAAATGATTATTTAAATCAACAACTATTTCATCCATGTCAGGAATTGATTTCAAACAATGAGTTCCATATAATGTAATCAAATGCAATAAAGATATTTTATTGGGGCCATGTAAATCGAATAATTTTATATAGTCATTGCAATATACTCCCCCCATTGAATACTCATTAATAGTATGGTTATCCAAACCGACTTTTACATCCTCTAAATTTTGTTGTTTTCGTTTGTAAGTATCAATTAATGATTTAATTAAATCTAATTTCCCTTGATCATTTTCAATACTTTCATTAGTAAAATTTTTTAATTTCACGACAAGTTTTCTAATACAGTTTAGTTGCGCAATATTATATATTTTTCTATCATAAAGATCATTAATTAATTGATTAGCACCAACCGATGCAATATAGTCCCATCCAAACAACGTACTCATTCTATTATTTACATTATCATTAGAAATTTTTGTAAATTATATAGTGTATCTAACACTATATAATGGAAAACAAACCACCTAAAACGCGATGTGAAAAAATATATGAACATTACAACAATTGTCTAAAAGAACTTATCATAGATCCAAACCAAATAATGAAAAGAGATGAATGTAATGTATTAATGGAAAAATACAAGACAATATGTGAAAAAAAAGATTAATTTAACAACATTTGCATTTACAATCTTTTTTATCACATTTACTTGGGCAACATGAACAGCAATTGCCACCTCTTAAACGAAGCACTAAATGCAATGTTGATTCCTTTTGAATGTTGTAATCACTCAATGTGCGTCCATCTTCTAGTTGCTTTCCAGCAAAAATAAGACGTTGTTGGTCGGGGGGAATACCTTCTTTGTCTTGAATTTTCTGTTTAATGTTATCAATCGAATCACTGGGTTCAACTTCAAGGGTAATCGTTTTTCCAGTAAGGGTCTTTACAAAAATCTGCATGACTATAACCTACCACACTATTTTATTTTTATATTATTTCTTTTATTTATAATTCGGATCTAAAATCTTTTTAATAATTTCCGAAGTGCTTATTTCATTGCAATACGAAATGGTTTGGAATTTATTGATTGATTTAGGATAACGAAAAAAATCGTCTTGTTTGTTTTCATCATCTTTGTTTATGAAACCATGCACAATTACATCTAGTTTGTATTCTTCCATGAATTCTTTTGTAATAATAAGTGGAGAGTCCTCAATGATTTGATCCACATATTTCGAATTTTCGACTAATGCGTAACGATGGGATTCGCAATAAATGGGCGGTCGTTTATAAGAAGTTGCATTCTTGTCGCTAATTACACCTACGATTAATGTAACGTCTTCGTATAGTTCTTTACATTTACGAAAAGATTCTATATGTCCGTAATGAAACAAATCAAATATGCCATCTATATACACAATCATATATCTATATATATATATTCAAAAAAATATTCAGTAACAAAGTATAAAAATAAAAACTATTTTAATGTTTCAATAATTTTTTTCACATTATTTAAAGTTATTTCTTTTTCAAATTCAGTGCCAATACAAGTATTTAATTCAACAATATCAGTATTAATTCTATTTTTATGATTGATATATTGTAATATGAATAAAAGAGGATCTAAATGCATACCATTATTCACTGGCGTCCCTGTACTTGGCGCGTACATAGGATCTAATCCATCAATATCAAGTGATAAGTGAAATTTCGAATCTCCGACAAATTCATCAATTGTATTAACAACTTTCAATGGATCATTATTTACATCATTACATGATATTTGTTGAATGTTATATTTCTCAATAATTTCTTTTTCATAATTATCTATGTCTCGAATACCAATATACAATATATTGGAAGGATGTAAAGGAACTTTTGGAATAAAGTCGAAATGATAATCACTATTATTTCCCAAATGTGTTATATAATTTAATACCATACCATGTATATTTTTCGTTTCAGATTTTTCATAAGAATTTATGTCTGGGTGTGCATCAAACCATAATACTTTGATATCATTTCCATGTTTATAAATAGAACTGCTTAATGTAGCAATACTTAATGAATGATCTCCACCAATAGTAAAACAGTTTTTATTTTGAGAGTTATGTTTGTATAGTGAAAAAAGATCGTCTTTTAAATTATGTCTTAGTTTAAAACAATGAATATCTAAGTGTTTTTCAATTTTGTGAAATTTACATTGCTTTTTCTGTCCCAACATATTTTTGAAAAATACGAAATTTTTCATTTATTATATTAATAATTTTACTAAATAACAATAATATAAACATATTATCGTTATTATCTTCATATTATGGAATTTGAAAATATTCAAAATAGACTACTGCAGGAAAGAGATGATATTTACAAATTACAAAGAGAATATAGATTAAAATTAGAGGCATTGGAATTAAAATACAAAGAAAATAAGGTAAAAATTAGTGAAAACTGCATCAAACATCATGGGGATCATATATGGGAAGCATTTCACGAAGAGGGACCTTATGGTCAAAGGTATTTTATATGTAAAAAGTGCAATGCAGAGAATTATTGAAAATATTGCAATCCAGGTAGATTATTAAAAGATATATATTCGATAGATGCACCCCCTCCAGTGGATATATGCGTGAAATTGTGTTGATATTTATTTACAAAACCTCCAGTGTCACCGCCTCCAATGATCACCTTTTTATCTGGACATCTTTGTAATTCTTGTTTTAATGTATGGACCAACAATTCGGAACCTTGTTTGAATTTTTCATCTTCAACTACACCTAGGGTGCCATTCCAAAATATAATATCATGTTGTTTGATGAGTTGGTGTAAAGCATTAAATGATCTCATGCCAATATCGAAAAAGTTTTCGTTTTCTTGTAAATCTCCAACAGTACAATGCTTGGGTATTGTATCGAAATTTTCTCCAGATAAACCATCACACATTAATGATATTTCAGATTTATTTGAAAATATTTCTTGTAAATAGTCGTTCATATCATTTTTCACAATGGAATTAATGTTGCCTCCGCAAATATAAATATGATCCACTTTTTTCGATAAGTTCTTCAACAATTCTAATTTGTCATCCATTTTACCACCACCAATAATAGCCAATATTTTTTTAGAAGACGCGTTTCGGGTAATATGATGTAAAGCATGTAATTCTTTTTCTATTAAATAACCCTGAGCTCTTTCTTTACTTTCAATGCCTGTTATGCTCAAATGATCTCTGTGCATACATCCAAAAGCATCATTTACATAAATATCCCCTAATTGCTGGATAGTATCATATACTTCATTATTGGTCATATCCATGGATTTGTATTTGGTTTCTTCTTTATGAAAACGAAGATTTTCTAATAAATATATTTCGGATTTTTGCTTACTCAAATCTTTGATCGTTTGACTAGATAATCCATTTGGTAGGAATTCAACCGATTGTCCTATTATTTTTTCCAATTCGGGAACAATTTGTTTTAACGAATATTTTTCTTCTACTCCGTTTGGACGCCCAAAATGAGACATAATCATCAATCGATTCGGTTTGTCTTTTAATATACGTTGAATGGTTGGCATGGTGGATGTAATTCTGTAATTATCACTAATAACACCATCTATCATAGGTACATTAAAATCCAATCGTAATAAAACATTTTTCTTATGGAAATTTTGATTGTCAATATAATAAGGATCGTTGTTATGTTTACATATAACATCCATCAATTTAATTAACTGGGAAGCATAGGACCATTCATTGTCATACCAAATCATCAATTTAAAATGATTTTCTCCTAATTCCAATGACGCTTTTTCATCGATAATAGACGGACATTCAGTTGAAATTAGATCAGAACTGACAATATTTTCTTTAATTACTTGTAAATAAGGATCTTTTTTCATTTGCTCCATAATATTTTCCAAGGTTTGTGTTTGTTCCAATTCAACATTTAAATCCACTAATGATACGTTATTTACAGGAACACGAACAGATGTACCAACTATTTTATCTTGTAATTTAGGTAATATTTTAAAAATAGACTTGGATGCGCCTGTGCTATGTGGAATTATATTATTGAAAATGGAACGATTGGTTCTACTTTTTGAATGTGCAGTATCGACTACTTTTTGACTGGCCGTAGAAGCATGAATGGTGGTAAAATTAGCTTGTTTAATACCATAGTTCTCTTGTAAATGACGTAATACAGGAGTAATACAATTGGTTGTGCAAGATGCATTACTAACAATTTTTTCGCCATTATAACATTGATCATTGGCACCATATACAAATTGTGGTGTATCATCTTTAGGAGGAGCACTCATCACAACATACTTGACATCATGTTCTTTCGCTTTTTCTTGGGTTAAATATACACCAGTAGCATCAATAATGTGATCTACATTGTATTTTTTCCATGACAATTCATTTGCATTTCTATTTCGCATAATATGAATTGATTTTCCGTTGATTTCAAATGTGTCATTGTCAATAATAGTAACAGAAAAATTTTTATTGTATTGATGTACGCTATCACGTTTTAAATAGGATTCTAAATTGTTTATGTCATAATCAGGTGCATTGATTACTTTAATGTCAATGTTAGTGTTATAAATGAGTTGTAAAAAAACACATTTTCCAATACGTCCAAAACCGTTGAGACCAATTGATATCATTATATTCATTATCTATATTTAAAAATTTAAAAAACTTTGAAAATTTAAATAAAACCAAAATATATAATGGCACCTATTATGTTTAAATATGATCGTTCTTATCAGACACCTCAACAGCATTCATTATCAATTAAATCATTACATGCGACAAAAAATCCTTTAACATGTGCGCAAAAATATAGTCAGTATGCATCCGTCCCGTCGGCAGGTAACACAACCGGGGGATCTTCGAATGCTTATCGTAAAATAACCAATTGTACTAAATTACAGAATGTATATATAAATGGAAAATTCATTGGACGTAATTTTTGCTTAAAATTTTAAACCCTTGGATATTAAAAATTATATAGTTATATTATAAATGAAAAGACCAGTAAGAGACCCAGTTACAGGTACATACACAGTAAAAGGCAAAGTATATAAGGAACTATTTGGTTCGCGCGAGCAAGTTTTAAATAAAACCGCATATAAAACAACTGGTGGTTTAACTATAGATGATTTGTTAATGAATAAAAACGGTCGTATTGTTTCTGCGGTGAAACACAAGACAGCTAAAAAAGAGAAACGTTTAGAAAAGCATGGTTATTATGCTAGAAAAGGGAAATTCGGATATGTTAAGAAAAAGGGGAAAAGAACACGTAAAAATAGAAAAAATCGTAGAAAACAAAAGGGCGGTGAAGAAAGTACCGAGTAATTTAGCAACTATTCACAACAAAATATATTATGTTGTTAATATATATATATAAAATGGGAGCACACGTAAAAGCAACAGGAACTCGCGCAGAAGTCATGCATGGAAATGCCAAGCATACATCAGGAGGTTTAGAGAAGAAGGATCTTATGATGAACAAACGTGGAAGAATTGTTTCACGCAAGAAGTCCAAGACTGCCAAGAAGCAGAAGCGTCTTGAAAAGGCAGGTTTCAAACCCAAGAAGGGAACTTTCAAGTTATTTAAGAAGAGTGATGGTAAGACTCGTCGCAAAAGAAAGGGAGGAGACGGCATCCCCATGGACCCATCCTCCCTCCACCGCTAAACCTAGATAAACAAACATGACGGAGAAATACATATACGCGCTTTATTCAATTGTGAAGCACGTATATGAAAATAACGATGCTCACAATCGTCGTGACGAGAGATGGGTTGCTGGAAAACGACACGAGACATTTTATCTATATTTAGGCGTGGATAAATAATAAGTGTTTTATGAATATTCCATTCGTATTTGATATTTATAAATTGATCTTTACGATAAATGGCAAACCCGTTGAATGCAGAAATACATGGCAATAAACCAGTATTTGGATTTTTTAAAATAACTTTTCCAAGTTCTTCTTTTAAAAAATGAATCATTTGGTTTTTCACTTTATGCGTGTTTTCATAATGATTGCAACTAAATCCATATGGATCAATAGAAAGAGCCCACAAATCGTAATATATAATTCGATTAAAACTTAATGCATCCCAGGAAAGAGGGTTGTTTGTTCTTTCATATTGCAAATAAGTATCTAATGCATTTTTGTTAAATTTACTGGAACAAACTTCATCCATATCCATCATAATAAAATATTGAAAATCATCATTATTGAATTCTTTTATTTTTGTTAAAATTCCATTTCGTGCATTGGCAATATTCTGTGTTCGTATATTGGTTAAGGGTTCTTTTCCTATAAGTACCGTCATTTTACTTTGATAATATTCATAATATTCATTTAATTTTACTAAAGTATTGTCGTCGGATTCATCATAATAAATAATAATATGAAAATCATCAAATAGTTCTCCAATAAACCCAATATTATTAAATACATCGTCCAAGTAACACCCTACATCTTTTGCACATCCACAAATATATGTTTTTATTTTATTCATTGAATACAATAAAATTACTTTGGAAATTCTTTCGAATAGTTTAACAACTCGAAATCATCTTTATAATATTGATAAACCAATTTCTTTGTTTTATCAGAAGGTTCTTGTTTTTTCATACTATATTTATCATGAATATCACAGTCAATAGTAATGTCAAACTTTTCGTGTAAAAACTCTTTTAAATTACTGAGTTTTTCAATATCATAAATAATTGCTTCTTTATGACATCTCAAATATTCTCTGATTGTAAAAGTTTGTGGTTTAAAATGCTTTTCGATATTTTCAAATGCAATATTTGAAACGACTTCTGCCCATTCTTCTACATTTATATTCGCATCTTTCACTAATTCATTACATTGCTTTAATGTTTTTTCAGCATCAAATCGAATTTTTAATATTAATTTGTTTTTTATTTTTGTATATCCACTTAAAAAACGTTCATATGGATTACGAACAAAAAAGACAATATTGTGTGTTTCATTATCATGTAATTCTTTATGATTCATATTTGTAAATTTATGTTTATGTACATCGAAATATTGATTGGTATCATATAAGTGATCAATATCGTTGATTATGTTTTTTATGGTTGTACAACCACATTTTTCGTTAAATATAAAAATTAATGGAAGATTTTTAAATTTGTAAAAAAACATTATATAATAGACATACGATTTTTTTATATTATCATAAACACATTATAATTTATATGTTTCTTTGAATTTTTCTGGAGTGAATAGTGAAATATTCAATTTTTTAGCATTGGCGACTTTTCCCGTATTACTCTCTGGATCGGGTGTAATTACTGCAAATGTGTTACTTGTAACACTTGTACTTACATTAGCGCCAACTTCCTTGAGTTTCTTTTCTAATTCTTTATCACGTGTTCCGCTCATTACAATTGACTTTTTGTATAAAGGATGAGAATCATCTACTACTATTTTATTTTGATTTTCCGAAACAGTTAATTTTGATTCCAATTTACATTCACGTAAGAATTGCATAAATTCAGGTATATTATTGACAAATGTTTGTGCGGATTTTTTTGCCATTCCTTTCACTTTCGATAATTTGTCCATTTTTTCAGTTTCGGATTCATTTGAAGTTAAAATATCGGGATACTCTCCTAAGATCAAATCTATTTTTTTATCACTAAAACCGCGTCCAATTGTATTGGACGATGACATAATCTTAGATAATGATGCTTTTTCAATTTGCGTTTTAATATTATTATATATCTTTGGTGCAAGTTTTCCTTCCTTGGTATCAAATATATTTTTAAGGTCATTTAATGACATATTAATGATCTTAGACACTTTATCGTATCCGGCATCAATTATTTTTATTACGGTTTTGTCACCTAAACTATCGACTTCGATGCCTTTGAAAAACCCGACTATATTACGATTGCGAACATTTTCGTCGTCGTTTTTGTTTTCCAATAAAATATCTACACGACTCTCATTCCATACATAATTCACTGTTGGCATTAGTGGTTGATCCGCAGGAGTAATAACTGATCGAATATAGGGAATAACATCACCACTTCGAATGATTTGAATCACGGCACCGACACCAATTTTATTCGATTCAATGAATGCACCATTAAATCCTGTGGCTTTTGTAATAGTTACACCACCTAGTTTTACGGGTTCAATGCGAACCTTTGGTTTTAAATATCCATCTTTGCTTGCATTCCATTCAACGTCCAATACTTTTGTTTCTGCCATTTGGTCCGAAAGTGCCATTTTAAATGCAATGGAGTGGTCTGGATTTCCTGATTTTCTTGAATATATATTATCGTCAGTAACAATAACACCATCAATTTCATAATCATAATTCTTTCTCCAATCGACAAGATATTCTGACAATAGATCATTGGTAATATTTTCTTTTGTTTCATTGCGAACAGTTATAAATCCATTGTCTTGCAAGAATTTCATTTGCTCACTGGGTTTAAGAACTGGTTTAATTACTTCATATGCTACAAAATCCATATCATTGACAGTGTCATTGATGGTAATGCGATTTACCGTACCCGCGATTAAGTTACGTGCATTCGCAAATTTACTTGCGTATTTAGTGTCGAATGTTTTCTTTTTCATAATAAATTCACCTCGTACAACAACATCCTTTTTCTTGGGGAGATCCAAGTAATCAATAAAATGAGTTACATCTTGACCTATTTTACCATCACCACGAGTGTATAATCCAGCATTTTCACTTTCTGTAGTATATAAACCACTTACGCCATCTAGTTTGCATGATAATACGTAGGGACCACTATATTTGGATTTCCATGTAGGAAGAGCTTTGGTATCGGGTTTGATTTTATCCATAGATGCCATTTCATAGGGTAATTTGATTTTGTTTTTTGCAACGGGGGCGCCAATTTTACCTACTACCTCATTTTTGGGATACTTTTCTTTAATATAATCTTCCAAAATGTCATATTGGTTGTCGGAAACCAACGGTTCTTCATTTGGACCTAAATTGCGATATACCTCATTTGTTTTGACTAACATTTCGTTTAAGGTTTTTTCATTTAATTTTTCGAGTACGCTAATACCTCCAGATTTGTAATTTTCAATGACATTTAATATAGGATCTTTGCTATTTACAATAGGAACAGACGTTTTTTCTGTGCTTTTTCCAGAACGTGTAGTTGGCATCTTTCTAATCTTTTTTGTAATATTCTGTTTATTCTGTTTCTTTTCAATTTTATTTTGTTCCTTTTCCTGTTTTTTACGCAGTTTTTCATCTTCTTTTGCTCGTTTTTTACGCGTTTTTTCTTCTTCCTTTTCTCTCTTCTTTTGTTTTTTTTCTTCTTCTTTTTCTTTTTTGGCAATGTCTTTGATGAGTTCTTTTTGTATTTTTTGCTCTTTTTTGATACGTTCCTTTTCTTCTTTTAATAACGTTTTATTGTCGATTAATTTACGCGTCAAATTTTTCGTTTTTTTTTTTTGAACTGGCATTAGAACTGGAGGTGCAGTTAATTTTGGCGATCCTTCCAATGGTTCTACAGAACGACCATTGATGCGTTGATTCGGTTCTTTGTATTTCATTTTTAAAAAAGTAAAAATGGCTTGTTCGTCAGAGAAAGATTGATCTAACTTATCACCTTTCTTTTTTCCTTCCATTTTATATAGTCCATGTTCATTTAATGAATAACCTAATGATAATGCTCTCCCCCTCATTACAGTATTGAATACTTTACTTCCTGTAAAATACAATATAGCAAAAGGATATTCTTCCTTGGATGCATATAAAAAATCTACTCTTCGTACACTATCTGAATCTGGTAATTTGGCAATAACTAAACTTTTCGTCGGTCCCCTGGTTAATAATTCAACTATTATTTTTTGTTCAAGTAATTTATCAATAAATTGTTTAAAATCATCTTTGTTTCCGGTAATAATAACATCAATATCACCCGATGTTTTTGCTCCTCTTCTATAACTACCAACAATTTCAAATTCAGATTCGGGACTTTTTACATCATTAAATATTTTTTCAAATGTAGTAGCATAGGTGTCAATTTCCGATCTAGGAATGCGTTTTAAGATATCTTCGTAATATTGTAACCCAATTTTTTGTGTAGGATTTAAAACCTCGTCTTGTTTTTCACGCAATTGTGCAATAGTAGTAATTCCCTTTTCCACAATGGATTGTGCCTTTTTTGGACCAATGCCATATATTTCAGAAAAAATATTTTTTGGATCTGCACGTTCTCTTTGTAATAAACGTAAATCTCCAGTAGTAATATATTCTTCAAATTTTTTCACAATGGTATCGCCAATATTTGGCAAAGAAACTAAATTTTTATAATTATGAATATTGATTTCTTCCGGATAAGTAATAATAGTGTCTTGTGCTTTTTGATATGCTCTTGCTCTAAAATGCTCTCCTTTTTTTGACATATATGATGCAAGTTCTTCCAACAAGTCAATAAACTTTTCATTAAACCTTCCGCTGATTGCAGGTTCTATATTTTCTTCCGTTTGTTTGTTCTCTTTAACTTCGTCTTTTGATAAAGGTCTGTTTTTCACGGTTTTTTTAATTTTAATTGTTTTTCCACGAACTGGAGGATTCCCTTTAATTTTGTTAATGAAATCTTTACGTTCTTCATCTTTTATTTCTTGTTTAATATCTACAAAATTGTCCATTTATATATTTTGTAGATATAATTTTACCAATAACAACCATTTTCCACTTTATTGTAATTTAATGGTCGCTCGCTCATTTTTGGACGTTTCCAATACTGATTATAAAACAGTTTGACAATATCGGGTCGTTCTTTTATCCAACGATTCCCCAAAATACCAAAATACATTTGTAATACACCTCCCACATAGATTGCTGATTTACCTTTTGAATAAATATGAGAACAAATTGGGTTTGCATATCCACCGCATGATACAAGTGCTACATCGAAATAATCTAATAATTCATCTACGTGATTTTTAAAATTATCAAGTTCTACTGCAAATTCAGATGATGGTTGGTCGGCCTGAGTTTGAGGAGGTTTGAGGGTAATAAATTCACAGTCTGGAAATAAATCAATTCCGTCATAAATAAGATGTCTATTTGGAATTTGTTCTTGTAATGTTTCTTGGAAAGGAGATATTAATAAAACTCGTTTCCCTTTCAATGCTTGTGTCCAAGGATTGCTATATATATAATGAAAAATGTCAAATACATAAGCCCATATAATTTGTTTGTTCTTATAATAGTTTTGCATAAAAGAATGGGATTGTGCAATATGTCCAATATAATCACCTTGAGGTTCCCATCCAGCAAACATATCACAATTATCAAATGCGGATAAATATAAATTAGAATAATAAATAACACTGTGTTCTTGTGATAATTTTACACCGGCATTGTTTTTCATTGCAGGAAGTGTTTTTTTAATATAAGAAACTAGAGGACTCACGTCGTGGTGTAATTGTTGATGTACAGAACGTGCAAATACGGCAACATTGTTTTCAATACCCGATATTCTTGGAATAATAAAATGTTCATTTTGCGCGAGTTTGGAACGAATATAATCAAATAAAATGTTATTGTCTTCAAACATAAGTGATTGAAAATTATTGGACCATCTAGAAAACTTATTCAAGTCAATACCTAATTGTGTTTTTAGTTCTTGGGGTCTAAATGATGAAGGTATGATAACACCAACTGGTAAATGTATTGCATTATATCTAGAATAAGAACGTTTTTTAGATGAATGGACATGTAATATTTGTATATTTTGAGGATCATTAATAATATGAAAACCAAGAACCAACATTAAATAAATAATTTTATTATCACACCCTGGTTTTCCGAATTCAAACGAAAAGATTTTTTCTGCATGTTTTGGGACAAGATGGTTTGAATGAAATATCCAAGCATCTTGACTATCTGCCCTTGGACCAAATATATGTGATTTAGTCATATTTTGGTAATTACATTCATAACGCAACAAAGCAATCATTTGTTTGGACAAATGAAAATCTGACTGTTTTAATCGTGTGAGAGAACTTTTTAACATACAAATGTCAGAATTCAATAAAATAAGATATCCTTGAATATTATTTTCCCGAATATAAGAAAATACATCTTCAAATGTTAGACGTTTTTGTATATTAATTTGTGTAATTTTATTTGATTTTACTCCAAGTTGATCTTGTGTATATATTTTTTCATTTAATAAATAAATATGATCAATATGTGTATTTTTTTCATTTTCATGAAGACAATATTGCAGTTCTTTATATCGTTGTTTATTCGATGGAATAAAAAATTGAGTAAAAATATACACCTTATCATAATTTAATGCATTTTTAAAATCCAATTCTCTTGATTTTACTATTAATTTCATTAAATAATAATAATAATCGTTTTTATTATTATTATAAAATATATTTTATTTATAGTTATGTCAAATTTTCAAAATTATGAAACGTATATAGAGAAAAATGAACCTAAACTTAAAAATTTTGATTGGAAAGATTACTTGATTGCAAATTTAGATTTGGTAGATGCTGGTATAAATAATGAAATGTCTGCAAAAAAACATTATATTGATGTTGGAATACAAGAAAAACGCAAAATGCATTCAAATGTGTTTGAATGGACACAATATATTGCCATTAATTCAGATTTAATTGAAAGCGGTATTATTACAAAGGACAAGGCATGTGAGCATTATATAAAAAATGGTTATCGAGAGAAAAGACGCATTTTTATACCCGATTTTGACTGGCAATTTTATATTATGTATAATAATCATTTGCTACATACAGGTATTAATACGCAAACAAAAGCGATCAAACATTGGACTGAATATGGAAAAAGAGAGGGATTAATTACATCGATAAAACCATTGGAAAAAAAATATGAAAAAATAATTCATTTTGATTATAACAACGTTTTTGATTTATATAGAAACGTATATAATGTTACGTTATATCAACCATCCACGAACCAAGATAGTTTTATACATGAAAATGAATTACATCTCATTGATAAAAGGAATGATCCGTATTTTCGACCCTTACAAAAAGAAAATAATATTCATGATAAGTTAATGTTATATGATAAATTTTTATTGATTATAGATTTTCCTTGTTTTGGTGGAGGGTGTTCTTTTTTTATAAATACCATTATAAGTCGGTATAAAAAAGAGACCAATTTTTTAATTGTGCGTAATTTTAAAGGGAAAATATACTTTTATTTAAATGATGAGATTATTTTTGAACCATATATGGATGAACATGTTTCGATTCAATTATTACAACGCATAAAAGATAAAATAACAAAGGTGTTTTTCAATTCGATTGTAGAACATTCGATTTATTTTATTAATCAAATATTAGATTTAAATCTCGATAATACCATATTAACTCACGATTATAGTTTGTTTTTTAAAAAACCGCAAATGCATTATTATGAAATTACGGACGATGCCGTTGATTATAAATTAAATATTCATCGATTTAATCGAGTGGTTTCGCAGCACATAGGAAATTTACACACCTTTGGAAAATATATGAATGATTATAATAATATTATTATTTCTGCATTACCCGATTACAGAAAAAATGAAACTAAAATTATTAATACAAATACAAACAAGTTTGTTATAGGTATTTTAGGTGATATTTCAGCAGAAAAAGGATATTATATGTTAAATGAATTGAAAAAAAAAATTCAAAATAAGAATAATATTGAAATTGTTGTCTTTGGAAAGGTTCATATTAAAGAAATTACAAAACAATATAGTTATCTTACAATTAATGATTTAAATAAATTATTGCAAACGCATAAACCCAACATTTTATTAGAATTATCATTATGGCCAGAATCTTTTTCCTTTACACTTTCGTTGGCCATGACTACAAAATTACCTATATTTTATCAAAATAAATTTTATCCATGCACAGTACAACGACGTTTATCATTATATCAAAACGCTCATTGTTTTGATAATATAAAAGATGTAACATTAAAATGGTTGTATTCAAAAAGTCAAGATTATTTTTACACTGTGCATCCAACTATACATTATCCGCCTTTTTGGGAACATTATTTTACCAGTAATCACATTTCACCACAAACTCACGTATTAAACCAAAATTATAATGTGGTTATTGTTACTTCAAAAATATACACTTCATCAAAACCATTTAGTTATGCTCCAAATCGATCGATGTATTCAAAAGACGAAAGATACAATCAAGTGATAGTAACTATTGATACTATACGAAAACATATACCAGACAGTTTTATTCTTTTATATGATAACTCTATTTTTACTGATAACGAATTTCAATCATTAAATAATGTTGTAGATTGTTTCATTAATCATCATAATGATGAAATAGTAAATGATTTAACTAATAATTGTATTCACAAATTGTACGGAGAAATTTCACAAACATATAAAATGTTAGAATATTTAAGAAAATATTATCAAAATATGAATATTAAAAATTTGTTTAAAATTACCGGACGATATAAAATAAACGAAACATTTAATTATGCACAATATGAAAATGAAAACGAAATGATATTTAAACGCAATAAAGATGTAGTAGATAGAGCTTATTATTTTACTTGTTTTTACAAAATAGGTGGAAAAAAAATAGATTATTTTTATCAGATTATGGAAGAATTGTTTGAAGATATACAAAATGAAGCATATGAATATGAAGATTATGAAGTTGTATTGCCAATGTTGTTATACAATCAATTTAAGTGTGTGGAACATTTGGGAGTCACGCAAGATATAGCAGTTTGGAAAGATCAAAGTAAAATTTAGAATATTAAAATATTTTCATACATTAGATGATTTTAATATTTGATACATATGGTGGATTGTGCAATCAAATGTATGATATACAATCTGCTATTAATTTTTGTCTAATTTATAATATCAAATTTTCTTTTCGAAATGCATCTTTACGAGAAAAACATGATTTAACAAAATGGTATGATGTTCCGTTTAATGATCTATTTAACGATTCTTTTATTGAAACGCCGCTTTATATACCATTTAATTCTATTCATTTGAATATGAACAATACCCATATGTATAATACCAATTTACGATGCATTGAATGGATCGATAAAGAACGAGCATTGTTACCACAATTATATCGAATTGACAAAGAATATATTATATTAAAACAATTTTGGGCAATATGTCCTTCCTTAAATGAAATCATAAATTGTTATGAAAACGTAAAACCATGTAAAAAAATACGCCAAACTTTCAAAGATATAAAGCAAACACTACCTGACCATTATAATTATATACATTATCGATACGAAGATGATTTTATACAACATTTTCAAATAACAAATCATCCAAAATTATGCGACTTGATTCAAACGATCGACTTTACAAATCATGATTTAAACATTTATGTGGCAACATATAATATTACCAATATAAAAAGAGAATATTTATCAAAACCAATTACAAGTTTTGACAATGTAATTTATAAAAAAAAAGAGTTAGGTCATTTGAATTTTGAAGAATTGGCATTTATTGATTTTATGATTGGTAAAAACGCAAATCAAGTATATGGACATAAAAACTCTTCGTTTTCTGTTTTATTAAATGCGGCACACAATTCAAATAATTACTATTAATGATACTTATACATCAATATAGATAATACAAAACTTTCTAGTCTAGGCATCAAGACAAACGCTTTTTGATTTCGAATATAATGATCATTGTAACAATTGTCAAATTGTTTATCGCGGTTTCGTAAATATTCAATACATAGTTTATATTTTAGTAAAGATTCTACTTTTTTCACAATTTCTTCATTTAAAGATAAACGTTGAGCTTCTTCTGATTTTTGGAACCATGTTAAAACTTCATCGCAAATAGGTTTTTTTTCTACATCAAACCATAAATGATTTCGATAAATATGCGTTTTCAAATCCTGCGGAAGACGTACAATATTCGTATTTAACTTATCATTTACGGAACTGGGAGGTTCGGGGGGCAATAATGTTTTTTCCATGGTTTATTAAATAATATAGTATTATGAATTATATTATTTACCAATCAATTTTGTTATGAAATTATATCCTTTATTAGTATATGAATTCTTCAAATAACAACGAATGTTGCAATTATCATGAACATCCTAACACATCATGTGAATATTATGATTGTGAATATTATGAGAATTGTCAATCAGAAAATCATAAATGTAGAAAAAAGAATAGAACTGGTTTAACTTGGTATAAACGCCCATTTAAACTGTTTGGTATAGATTTTGATTATAGTAATTTATATTTTAGAAATGTTTGTTTGTCTAAAATCATGAAAATGACCCTTACTAAAAATGTTATGAAAAATGTCGTACATATTAAACAATCTGATTTTGTTACAGGTCCTTATATTATTAAAAAACCCGGTTATTATCGAATATGTGAAGATATTGTGTTTTCACCAAATAAACATGGAGACGGAAAACCTACGAAAGAATGGTTAGACAATTTAGAGGAAAAATATAGACAAGCATATGTTCTTGGATTTTTTGCAATGATTGTTATACAAAGTGATAATGTTATTTTGGATTTAGATAATCATACAATAAAACAATCAGAACTATTTTTCCATCAACAAACATTTTATAGTCATATTGAATTGGCAAGCACACCGTTTATTATGGGTCAAGGTCCTGCATCATTTGGAGATCACGAAAAGGTAGCATCGAATGTAATTATCAAAAATGGGTGTTTAGGTAAATCCTCACATCATGGTATTCACGCACCAGGATATTCTAAAAACATTATCTTGGACAACTTAACATTGGAAGAATTTGCTGTAGGTGCGATTCATTTAAATGGTGCCCACAATGTGTATTTAAATAATATTCATGTTGATAATAAAAACATGCAGGTGAAATTTAATTCCTTACTTTCACAAGGACAATTTATAGTCTCATTTTTAGAAAAAATAGACAGTTCCGAAAGAATTTTTTTGGGTGCTAAATTAAAAACAGTAGAAGAAGTTACGAATGCTTTAAAAGATGAAATTAAATTAGTATATGATAGTTTAAAATCATGTGATATTCAATATCCAAAAGATGGCATATTTCATAACGACGGAGGATTAGATGCCAATATGTATGGCATTGTGTTAAATACAAAAGGGATTGCAATAAATGGATTTAAACCATTAAAAGAAGATTATGAATGTGGTAATAACAATATTGTATTGAACAATGTTTCCATTAAAAATATTACTTCCAAAGGAACCGAAATAAAATGTTTATCGAGCACGAACGTAGCACTATCAAATACATATGGAGGAAGTGCAATAACTGGACCGGTAGGAGATGTATTTGATTTTAACATGATAGTTGATGAAAATGGACTATATAAAAATAATGTTTATAGTGATGCACAACTTACAGTTGCCAAATTTTTAAAGACAAGAAGTAATATACCAAAATCGATAATAGATTGGGCATCTGGTATGACTTATGAAAAATTTGATGATGTAATAAAACAAAATAACTTATATATTATTGATGGTAGAGATTCTATGGCACATGTAATGAAAGGTAATATTGCATTGTTTTGTTCTCAAGCATATAGAATGATTGGAAATAATATTTGTATCAATCATGTTGAAAATACTTCAACATCATCCACAAAGGATGTGTCTGCATGTTATGGTGTATTATTTACAGGTTGTGAAAATATAGACCTCATTGATTATAACATCCATAATGTTTCTTCCAAGAAAGGACTAGTTGCAGATTTGATGTACAAAAACGACAATATAAATATTCAGGCTTAATTATATAAAATATCGGTCACAATACCATCAACTTGGTATTTTTGTATATGTGGTAACATTTTCATATCTTTTAAAGTATAAACAAAAGTCATAATATTGTTTGATTTTAAAAAAGAAATAATTCGGTCGTTTAATAATAACCAATCAAAACAAACAAATTGAAGATTGTATTTTGATATTATATTTTGCATAATATCTAATGTAAAGATGTTATCTGTAATGAGTCCAAGTTTATATTTTTCATTCACATTTTGCAAAAAATCGAGGTGATTCATATTAAAACTGGCAAACCATATGTTATCTAGAACAATGTCGTTTTCTTCTATAAATTCATGCATTATTTTGGCAAGTTTATTTCCACCTTTTAAATCAAAATACAGTTTTGTATTTATATAATCGAATTTCTCAAAAAACGTAGATAATAATAATGTATTCGGAAATTGTTCTTTAATTTCTTCATAGGAAATATTTTCTATAAAATGATAATCAATGTGAATATCATGCATAATAATAATATTGTTATGTTTGTCTAATTGTATATCTAATTCAATCATGTCGAAGTTTTGCCGTAATGCATCATAAAACGCATTTAAACTGTTGTCTTCATAATGTTTTGTATATCCTCGATGAGCAATTTTCAACATATTAAGATATAAATTGAAGATATCTTAATAAATACAAAAAAATTATATAGCAACTACTGTATGTGAGAGTTGTTGTAAAGGTTTCTCAACCTTAATTTTTGGTTCTTCAAGAGAGGCCATTAAGTATTTTGTAACGATCATATTGGAATTTAACAATTCGTTTAATGGTAATACCGAAAACCATTTGTATGCACAACGCTTCAATAATTCATCGCCGGGTATAAAAACACCAAAAGTATATTCTTTGGAAAATACAATAGGTTCTTCTCCTAACAAATCTTCAATCAATACGGCTTTATTCTCCTTTGTTTTTGTGCCAACATAAACACCATCTACCAAATGTACATGATTACGCGCAACTTCGTTATTTAACCATTTAGATACATATCCGAAAAATTCGGGTTCTGCACTATAATGACCATTATCATTACGTTTTCGAATATATTCAGCAAGTTCGCGTACAAGAGGACAACGTTTAGGTGCGCCCATAAACTTATGATTGGCAGTAAATGATTTTTTTCGATCATTCATAGATGCATAATGATTGGGTGTTTCACATACAAATGGTTTATCTTGGACAGTATTGCTTGCATATAACTCAATCAAATTGCGCATACATATAAATGTATTGGGTACAACTAAACCTCCGTAAATATAAAGTAACTCGGTCATACCTAATTCACGATAATAGGTTTTGGATGGTTCGGGTAACTCTGATACATTTGTTTTCCAACCAGGAATCAACTGACTAAATGAATCGTCGTCGATTAAACATACATTGAAGTCGTCTCCACAATGGTTGATAATCGATTTAATTGTCAAATGAATGTAGGGTTGGTTTAAATCTGTAGAACTTCGCGAATAAAAACTCTTCCATTTTCTAGCATTATATTCATAAGTAGTATGAATCCAAAGTTTGGGTCGATTATAACCATATAGAGGACTCTCATTTAATAGATATTTACGAATTAATTCATCTTCACTGTTTTCTGAACGAATTGCACTTTTTATTTGATTACCAAAAGCATTTGCTGCAAATACAATGCCTAATGTAATTATAGTATAGATAAAACCTTTTTCACTAAATAATGCCATGATAGTAATATTATATACTATATAATATTATTATTATCAATATGAATAACTAATTAAACAACGACTAAATATGTTTATACCAGTGAAGATTTAAAACGGTATGCTAAAGCGCAACTTGTTTCAAATCATTACTTGGGATCTTATTATTCAAGAGTTTAAAAATAAATAAAATAATCAATATTGTATTTTGATTCGTTGTATTTAATTTTCGACGTAAACATCACACCACAACTTTTACAAATCTGTCTTATAATATTGACAAATGAATTATAACTGCATTTTCGCGTTACATAAAATTTTTTGGATTCTTGATAGTACGGTAATATGAATTCAAAAAAATCTGTATGATAGTTATTAAAAACCATACGCTTATATGCATTGTTATCGATTAAATAATATTTATCTGTTTTTAAACAAACCTTCTCTAAAAGATCAAACAAAGTTTGTGTTGGTATGTTTTCTCTAAAAATTTGTTTTAACATATATATTCAGTTTAGATAATATATAATAAATTGTAGATATTAACGAATTTGTTCTAAAATCTCACTTGAAAACATAACTATTTCAATAATATCTTCATGGAGACTGTGAAAATACGTTATATACTTGCATAATATAGGTAGAATTTTAAATTTTTGTTCTTCTTCTAAAATACGCGTAGTTTTAACAAACGAAAAGAACATATCTAAAATGTCAATAACAGAATACCCATAATCGTAAATTTCATATAACTTATCTACCGCACTTTCTAAATCTTCGTTTTTAATGTGTTCTAAATATATTTCAAATTGCTTATATGAAATATTCGAAATAATGTTCTTACATTGTTCAACGTCAATAATATTGTCACCTTCAGACAAAATAGTTATTTTTTCTAAATGAGAAATAATTTCTCGAACCGAATGTTTTGAAAACGTCAATAAATATTCTTTGGCATCATCCATTATTTTTAATTTTTCATTTTGTATAATATTGTTCATAATAAGTTGAGTCGTTTCTATTTTCGGTGATTCCATTTTTATAATGTGCAATCTGGATTGTATACTTTCAATTACTTTATGAATATTAGAACAAACTGAAACAAAATGGACATTGTTTTTGTATTTATCAATGTGATTTCTAAATACTTGTTGGCATTGTTCATTGATTAAATCTAAATCATCAATAATAACTAATTTTTTCTTTCCATAAATAGAACATTTCGATTGACAAAACGATTTCATTTCATTTCGATAATAATTGATTCCCTGTTCTTTCAAACTATTGATAAACATAATGTTGTTTTCGGGAAACCCTTTGCTTTTATCTAAATTATAATATTTACGAATGATTGCATATAATAAAGAGGTTTTTCCCGAATTACTTGAACCAGTAACTAATATATTAATATCATCAATATGAATCAATGATTCTATCACTGATATCAAATTTTCATTTCCGCTAAAGTTTTCAATGTAGTATGGTTTATATTTTGAAATAAACGACTCGTTTTGTTTTGTTTGATTTCGTTGTGCAAAAAAAGTACTCATTACATTGAATGAAACAACCGTTTTATGTTAGTTTTATAACAATTTTTTTTTACGGTAAATTATAATATAAAAAACTGGATTGTATAGTATAAAATGTCTCATTATGAAATTTTAGAAGTTGATCAAAAAGCAAGTGCTACTGAAATAAAACAAGCATTTAGAAAGAAAAGTTTGCAATATCATCCCGACCGTAATAAAGCAAGTGATGCACATGAATCTATGACAAAAATAACAGAAGCTTATAATATTCTTGGCGACAAGGAAAAAAAACGTCAATATGATATGGAATTAAAAATGGGTGCAAATCCATTTGGTTTCTTTTCACAAGGGTTGGGTATGCCATTTATGCGAGCAAATACAATGGATGATGCAAACCCTGATATCAACGACCTATTTTCTAGTTTATTTGGAAATATGATGCATCCTGATATGAACGGAGATGGTCCTAATATTCGAATTTTTCATGGGGGTATGCCACCAGAACATTTATTTGGAAAAAATCCGATGCAAAGTTTCATGAAACCAGAAGCCATTACAAAAACATTAGAAATATCACTAGACCAAGCATATGACGGGTGTAGCATTCCTATTATTTTAAATCGCTACATAATTATAGGTGAAACCAAAATAAATGAAGAAGAAACAGTATATGTTGATATTTATCCAGGAATTGATAACAATGAAATTATAACGTTAAAAGAAAAGGGCAATGTAACATCTGAACAAATAAAAGGAGATGTTAAAATTCATATTTTAATTCAAAACGAAACTATGTTTAGTAGAGATGGACTAGATCTATTGTATCACAAAACCCTTTCTTTAAAAGAATCTTTGTGTGGATTTTCCTTTGATATTATTCATTTAAATAAAAAGAAATTAGCATTTAACAATAAATCGAAAATATCCATTATTAAACCCAATTTCAAAAAGAACATACCGAACATGGGTATGAAAAGAGATGGCAAAATAGGTAATTTAGTCGTTATTTTTGACATAGTTTTTCCCGAAACGTTGTCGGAAGAACATACGGAAAGTTTATCTGCAATTTTATAATTGTTTAACATTTGAAACATTAAACAATTTAAGAAGAAATGCGTTTGGTAGGAATATTTACATCTACCAAATAAATAGAATTCTCAGTAGCTATAATATATTCGCTACCAGTTTTGTAAATTTTCACAATAGGACTAGTGTATTCTTCCTCACTCTTTACTAATAATTTCTCGTTATTTTCTTTTACACCTATCAATACGGTTTTTTCTAAAGAATCGTTCCAATAATCTAACATGATTGGTTTATCATCAACAATCGCTAATTTAGATGCATGTTGCAAAGTTTTTACGTCGGGTAATCTAAAGGATTCACTATTCACACTTGTTTCAGAAGATTTCATTTCAGCTAAAGCACTCATAATTATAAAATATTGAATCAGTTTTATTTAAAAAATTGGACGCAAAAAAAATATTTCTCTAAATATATGTTATGGAATCTGTAAAATACAATCTAGCAATTATTGAGTCGCACGTCAAACATTTAGAGAAGTATTTGTACGATGCTGATAAAATTGAGTGTTCAAATGCACTACATAAAGATGTAATTATTTATAACGGTTACAAATCAATCGTTCAATTATTATCCATATTACATCTAATCAAAATGTCAGAAGAACAAATTAATTCTTATTTAGAAAAAAGTTATATTCTTTATGTTGAATATTCAGAACAAGTGTATTTAAAGAAGACTGATAGTTACCATACTCCTACTATGTTTGTTTATAATGTGTTAATTGGTAATATATCATTAAATGCTTATACCGATAACGAGAAACAAAACATTAATAATTCTGGTATGGTACCATTTATGAGACAACTATCTGTTTGGAATGATTTATTATTGTATTGGGATAATGAATATTTAACAACTATCCAAAGAATTTATTTTGTTAAGAACTTTCTCCAATCTTATTTGTTATTATTTACAACAAAAAAATATTTTGAATTGTTTCGCGTATTTGAAAAAATACAGTCGTTTTTAAAAGAAGAAGATAAGGTCTTTGACAAATATTGTTATTTATTGACATCTTTCCATAAATATATATCTAAATTAACCATTGAATTTAACCAAGAAATGGTAGAAGAGTTAATATTTGATAAATTTGTTCGTCATAAAGAAAAATTCGAAGAACAGTTTTATCCAATTGAAAATATTAAACAAATGGATCAATTAGTTGAATGGGTTTTTACTTAATTTATAATAATATACACGTTATTATGAATCAATGGGTCATTAATTTATATTGATCGTTAGTGAGCGTAATCATCTTTTTACGTATTTTTGGTAGTTTTGGTTTTGCAGTTGAAACTTCTGTTTGGGTATATATAGTTGTGTATTCATTTTGTAATATACTTTTAATATAGTCATAGACAAAACGCAATATTTTTTCAGTACAGTTACCTACAATTAAACAACTTCCCGTTCGAAATATCATAAATGACACTTCTGTATATTTTTTGTTATCATTTAGTTCTGTCATAGTTTGTGTTGAATCATTATGTGTAATGATACCGTTTTGTATGTTTGTATCAAAACCATAGTCTCGATTGAAGTAGAATTTACATTTTACTCCAGGATAACTACAAGGATCATACGCAGATTCTATTTTATATTTGCTTCGTAAGATTGAATATAATGATTCACGATTAATATAAAATCCACAATTGAAATTCGAATTGATGAGTACATTGTTTTCTTCGTTATTTTCAACGAAATCAAGATCACTTGATATATTTGGACGAAGTATAGATAAAATCATCATTTTTGCATTATTTAAGAGGGTTTCATTTAATATACCGGGAATTTCCATTTTTCCTGTGTTGAAAATTTTTACATGAATTTCATGAAATTTATCATTGTAAATGAACCGTAATATGAGTGCAAAACAATTATAAAATGCATTTTTTACTTTACCACGGCAATTCATAATATCTTTTTTTGACATACCAATCGTAATTTTTCGTTCGTCTTTAAATTTATTTCTACGGGCAGTTGGGTTGTCTATCCGTTTTATAATATGTTCGTTATAATATTTAATATATTTTAATTTCTGTTGATAATTTTCAAACGCTTCTTTGGTATTGCTTACGATTTTCATTTGTTTCTTTATAACACCCGCAGTTGGTTTCCAATAATCAATAATTGAAATATCCCAGAATATATTCTCAATATCTACTGGCATATTCAGAAACAACACCTTGGTTGTAGTCGATATATACAAGTCATCACATTTAGGCAAAGTATATTGAACAGTGTCGTTGTCATCATGAACCGTCTTTTGTTTTTCATTCACATTGTCATCGTCTGTATTATTCAAAAATGCTTCCCATTCTTCATCTACTATGTTTAACGTCATTGTTATTTATAATGAAGTTAAAGTCTTTATGTTAATTCAATTTTATTGATATTTTTTTCTCGTAATATGTAAATGATTACTGGTTATACTGAAAACAAACGATCGCACGTAAATAACAAAAAACCTTCTCCTGAAAAAACGATTAAATTACCCGATCCAAGCAGAGTTATCCCCACTCAACCTATTCCCATTAATAAAAAAAGTTCTGAAAATTTGTCAGAAATGTGTAATTTTGAACCAGCAATGCATTCATTTACACCTCCTGATAAATATTTTATGCAGAATTTGAGACGACGCATGGAGACAGCTTAAATATTAAATGTTCTTTTTTTGCGATCATATAGTTTATGGTATCTTGCATGTCAGCATTTGTAGTATGAATAATTTTTTTCATATATTGAACAAATTCATAATCTAATTTTATAAGTTTAAAACGAACCAAATGATTGAAATAACATTGCAATAAATGTTTTTTATCTATATTATATTCCTGACTAATTCTAGAAATATGATTAATAATATCAATTTGTTTTGTATCATTACAAAACATGTTGTGTAATTCATTCAATACAATTGGATTCAATATGTTTTTATTCCATTCATTCAATTTAAAATTCTGATTTAATTGTAAAAAATTAATCATACTTCGAATATCCGATTTATACATAGATTGTATAGTATATACAGCATCTTCTGAAATATGTATTTTTTCCTTACTTGCAATGGTATTAATAAAAGATTTTATTTCGCTCTTGGGTAACTGATTAAATCGAACACATATAAATTCATTCTTTAGTGGTTCGTCTATTTTACTAATATAGTTGCATATTAAACAAAAACGTACATTGGTCGTGGTTGTTTGTAATAAGTATTTTAATGCTTGTTGTGCGTTTTTTGTCATGTAATCAACTTCGTCCAATATCACAAATTTAAACCCAGTTTCAAAAAGGTTCATCGTTTTTACAAAAGAATGGATTTGATTACGAATAATATCAATACCTCTTTCATCTGATGCATTCAAATGAATGACATTTCCTCGATTTATTTTTCCATGTTTTTTCTGGTATTCTTGTATTAAATTAATAATTGTCGTTGTTTTTCCTGTACCCGGAGGACCATAAAATAATAAATTTGGAAAATGGTCTTTGCTAATAATTTGTTTAAACAATTTTCTATTAATTGAGTCTAAAACAATGTTATCAAAATGGGTAGGTCGATATTTTTCAACCCATGGAATATCTTCTTTTGTTTCTGTTTTTTCTTTCTCCATTATTTATTTTATGGTAATTATCCGTTATATTGTTTTTATTATAATTATAAAATTGATTTGTTTAAAATAAAAATATTTTGTCTTTATTATTATTATAATGAACAACAATATTGGTCATTTGTCGATTTGTTGTGGTTGTATGTTTTCTGGCAAAACATCATGGTTAATGGATCAATTTAAGAAATATTCGTATATTGGTAAGAAAATTGCAGTGATTAATTATGCTGATGACAAACGGTATCATGATTCTCATTTATCCACACATGATAAAAAAATGATTCCTTGTATTCAATCCCATTTATTGAAAAATGTATATAATGAAATGGAAAATGCCGATGTTATTTTAATTAATGAAGGGCAATTCTTCCCCGATTTATATCAAATAGTCATTGAACTTGTAGAAAAAAAACATAAAATAGTCCATATTGCCGCATTAGATGGAGATTTTAAACGAAACGTGTTTGGTGAAATATTGCAATTGATTCCTAGATGTGACGATTATTTGAAATTGCATGCATTATGTGCAAAATGTAAGGATGGTACAAAAGCGTCGTTTTCGCATCGTATGAGTATGGAAAATGAACAAATAAGTATCGGGTCCGATAATTATATTCCTCTTTGTCGAAAATGTTATGAAATATTGAACAAAACACATTCCATCAATGTTCATCAAGAATGTATAGAAAATGCATAAAATATATTAAAAAACGACTTAAATAATAAACTGTTTTTTTTGTAAAGGAATGCCAAGACCAAAAGGATCTACCGGAATTGCTAAGAAGACAAAACAACTTAAAACTAGCGAGAGCAACGAAAATATCCAATTTTCATTACAAGATGGAAACCAACCTCAACCTGAACCAAAAAAACGCGGTCGAAAACCAAAAGGAGGGAAACTAATCACAAAAAATAACACAGAGGGAAACAATGTAGTTGTACCTACAAATGTTATTTTGCACTTAAAATGCTCTCTAAAAGATATAGAAAATGAGAATAATGCTATAATTGGAGATCCGATGAATTATAATGCGTCTGTGCCTCCGGTAATAAAGGCATATGATCATACGAATGATAATAACTTCTTTGAATTAAATAGTCAAACTGATGTAAATGAACACAATGCTTATACTGATGTTGCACCTAAAATAGAGACAAGAGTTTCAGAAGCGAAAGAAGTTATTCTTCAAGATGATGTGAATATAAAAGACATTAATCAAAAATTAAAACAATTGAAGGTCAATTTATATAAAAATCAAATGGATGAGAAAAAATCGGCTTGTTTTTGGTGCACTTATGAATTTGATAACCAATCATGCTATATACCTCGTTATGAAAATAATGGAGATATATGTGGATATGGTTCTTTTTGTCGTCCAGAATGTGCAGTTGCTTATTTGATGAAAGAAAATATAGACGACTCTACCAAATTTGAACGTTATCATTTATTGAACAGTGTTTATTGTAAGATTTATGAATACAAGAACAACGTAAAACCTGCACCCAATCCTCATTATTTATTGGATAAGTTTTATGGTAATTTGAACATACAGGAATATCGAAAATTATTAAACAGCGAACGCATGTTAATGATTATTGATAGTCCTTTGACGCGTATTTTGCCCGAACTTCATGAAGATACTGATGATTTTACTGCAGGTGTTTATGGTGGAAATAAAGGGAGCGCTACACAAGCAGGTGGAGTTTATAAAGTAAAACGGCAAAGTGAGAAAACGCAAAGTGTAAGTAAAGCCGCTATTATGAAAGAACGGTTTGGTATGGCAAATTAAATTTATGTCTATAATATCATAAATTTAATGTATTCTATTGAAAGTTTGGACAGTATTACAATGTTCGCAAATCAAAACAACACCGAACCCATTACTACATATGAAATTATGATTTTGTGTTATACATTCCCTATCATTCCATTTGTTCATATACATCATTTTTTTATCACCAACTAAAGGATTAATATTTGCCATAAGTGAAATATTCAATATATTGGACGGGTTTTTTCCTGTGATATTTTCATTATGTCTAATTGTCATACATCTGCAATTCGGACAACCATTATTCCATTCATTTGCACAATGTTCATGAAAGACATGAGTACATTTCCACTTCTTATATATTTCATTTTCACTGATATCTTCGTAACAAATTGAGCATTCCATTTTTATTATTACAATAAATATAGAATTCTGTTTATTTTCAATTTTATATAATTACGAAGAAATCGAAGAAAAATGTAAAAAAAACAGGGCGTCCCCCAGGTTGATTTATTGTTCTATTGCCTTATTAAGGGTCTATATAATACAGGTTCAACTACCTATAAACCTTGTATGTGCGTCGATCTTGATTGTAATAATCATTTCCATACATAAGAGTGATCAGTTCTTACCTACTTTCATGATTACTACTATCAGGATTTACATAGAGGGAACGGGTTTCTAGAATCTCTAAGAGATTAAGAATCCAAACTGCGAAGAAGAGTTTTTTATACATAAAAGGGGATAATATACGCAGTTACACCGGTTAAAATTTTACTATTTGCGGAAACGACACACTGGAAGTTCAGTCCAAATAAGTAAATATTTTTGTATATGTTAGATGCACTCCATCCCACGGAGTAGTTCTTCGAACCATTTATGCTTTTCACGCTTTCTATGTCTAATCTTACAATATTTAATTATGATTAAACCACTTGATTCTTTTGTATGCCAGATTAGAAGCACTAGGGGAATCGCCCCATCATCCAGTTAAATGGAAAAATGACATTCAATTTTACGTACTATTTATTTAGAAAATAGTATAAATAATAATCGTGAAACAAATGACCGTCTATAAAATTGAATGTTTTTTTTAAATATTAATTCAATTTAACCTTATATATTAATTTACTTATACTATTAAAATGAGTAAGAAAATAACAAAACCTGCCCAATGCTTATTATGCAATGGCAAACATTCACACATGAGTATACATTGCAAAATTATGTATGCTGATCCAAATGGTAAAGACCATAAAAAAATAGAACAAATTACGAACTTGATGAACGGTAAGAATAAACCCAATTTTGACGCAATGACCATTCAAACATTACGTCTGATTGCTGTAAATTTTGTATATGATAATAGTCTTTATGATATATCTATGCGTACAAGCGCTAGAATTCATCCCAACATAGATAAAGGTAGACAATACAATCCAATCCCGCTTACACTGTCAAAAAATCGTTTGAAAAAAGAACTTATAAAAAAATGGGAATTCCGACAAAAACTCCTTGAAAAAAAAGAAAAAGTGCCTGAAATTATTCCGGAACATACATGTCCCATTTGCTATGAAGAGATGGGACAATACACATGGTGTGATAATGAATATATATTTCGAACAAATGGAGAAATACTTACCAGAGAAAATATAGAGACGCATCCTGGAGATAATTGTTGTTCAGCACATATTTCGAGTATAGATATGTTGTTCAAGGAAGGTCATAATCCTATCAAAACAACTTGTGGTCATATTATGTGTAGTTCATGTTGGTCAAAAATAGCAAAAAACACTAATTTCAGAACTGAAAGTGATTATGTATGTTCGTTTAAACGATGTGCGCCTTCTCGACTAAACCAAACAGAAACAGAAATAACAAATCGATTACATGAATTCTACAGTGGATCATGTCCAATGTGCCGAACCGAAACCTACGCATCAAAACGCCTAGGTGTAGATAAAGATTCAAATTGGGACCAAGACATTAGTCGAAGATACTTTATGAGACCAAGAACATATACTAGAGATTGGGATATTTTGAAACGTTGGAATGGTTGGATTGATTCCCCTAGTATAGATAGTCATATTGTTCGTACATATGGTCCAACTGAGGGGTTTCGTATTCTATTTGACCCAACATCTGACAAATCATGAGTATAAAAATCATTCTTTGTATGTGTATTTCAACAAATACACATGCAACCTGATTTTTTATCCGATAGTTGTATTTTTATTAGTGCTCATTTATTTCATTTATGATTTCATCATACAACTTTTCAAAATTATTGTTACATAAGAAATATTCTCTAATATCTTCTCCATTTTTTTCGTCATACGTTTGACAAAGGGTAGATTCGTTTATCAATGCTTTAATTTTTAATTCTAACACCTTAACGTTTTTTATTTTTTCAAGCGATAAATATCTACAATGCGGATTATCATAAAAATCGATGTCAGGAAACTCTTCTTTTTGACTTTCTTTATATTTGTCTGTATTATAGTCAAATATTCTTTGCTGGGTCGCAGATTGCCCAAGTTTGAAAAAATTTTTCGCCAATTCAACAATATAAAAATGTCCTTGAATCGTTTTAGTTGGCGAACTTGTTTTGCAAGCACTTGGACTAATTATTACATACTCGTCAGAATTGTCCGACATACTTTTCGCATATGCTTTATATACATCGGTTAAACATTTTATAGAATTATGTAAATTATGCATTGTAGCCAAATTAAATTGTGCTTTTAACCCCTGTAACTTTAAATGGTGTTTTGATTTGGGAGATATACATTGCATTACAGCTCTGTAATTTTTATTCCCGGGTAAGTTTCGTTTGGTTATTGTCCAATCTACTGGCATATCGTTTATAAACGTTCCGCCAATTTCAATATATAATCCAGAATAGTCCTCCTCAGATTTTCCGACAATTGCATTTTTTTTATCTTCCTTACTTATATTATTTGTATTATATTGGAATAATGTAAAATCCGGGGAATTTAAATGCGATGCATCCACTTTTTGTCTTATTGTCGAGTTCCCGTTTTTACGAAATTCGTATGCATTTTCCCCTATTTTAAATATATAACCATAATACGCCTCAGGATTTATGAAAATATCTATTTTTAATATATTTTTTATGTTATTTGTAAATCCAATTATATCAACATTGTCGTTTTCTATTTTTGTATATTCAGTATAACCAGGTAATTGAATATATAATTCAAAACCTTGAGCAATTTCGTTATAATATTTTATTTTCAATCTTTTAATTAAATCGTCATAATTATATTTTCCTTCCTCCAGGTAATCATTTAATAAATTCATGTTTTGTAATTTGTTACATCTAAAAATGGTTTTAGGTTGGAAAGGATATTTATCTCCAGCATTTTTAAAAATATCATCGATTGAAGGTACAACTTCATCTTCTTCTTTTACAAACTCAGTCGATTTATGTAATATTTCCGAAAATTGCATAGGCGATATATCATCGTTAGTTTCTGCTTCCCATATATCAGCTGTATTTATCTCGGAACTATAATATAATTCTTTATCGGAAGAATAGGTTACATGTTTCCATTTACCCAATGCTCTAAATTCCCAAAATCGTAATCCAACACCTTTACTAGCAATATTATCAACACGCGTTTGTGCGTCATTCGTATTAAACCATTTCACCGTATTACCTATATTTTCTTTTGTAGCTTCTTCTGAATATCCTACCGTACAATTACGATTGTGTAAGTTAATATCAATAAATACTTTTTCGGATTTTGAATGTTTTCTATTATCTATTAGTTCATATAGCGCAATAATAATTGGCAAATTTTCTATACCTCTAATTTGACTTCTTACAGCACCTTTTTCGACAATAGCAGACATTTTTATAATATTGTATATTAAATATTCTTTATATATTTTCAATTGAAAAGTGTAGTTTTCAATTGAAAACGTTATTCATTTCTCAAACATAAAATATGTAAAATCTGTTTTTTCGTCGTTTGTTACCAATGTACAATGATCATGAAAATATTGAATATTATGTGGAAAAGTAGTATCACCACTTTGTGTATTATTGATAAATGAAATATGAAATTTTGTACAATATTCAAAATACTGCGTGTATATTGTATTTCCACCAATTATAAATACTTCTTTTTGTGTCTCTTTTTGCAATGTTTCTAACAATGCAAACGAATTTGCAAAATTAGTATAAATAAGTGTTTCGGGGCATTTGTCATATAGTTCTGTTTGGTTTGTGATGACAACATTGATTCGATTTTTTAATGGTCCATTGGGCAAACTTTCAAATGTTTTTCGACCCATTACAATTATATGATTTTTGGTTATTTTTTGGAACAATTTTAAATCTTCTGGTATGTACCATGGTATTTTGTTATCATTTCCAATCACATTTTTATGATTAAATGCTACAATTAAATTCATATGAATTCGTATATATATTATTATTTAACCCTTTTTATGAAAAATTTAAAGATAAAATTGAAACAGTATAAACATTTATAGATAATTATAACAAATAATTTGGTTGAAAATGACATCTCTTACCAAGTCTGAAGTAAAAAAAATGCAAAGTAATTACAATCACATGTTACAGTCTCCTGTTGTAAAAAAGTTGAATAAGAAAGTGTCTAAATTGAAGGAGGAAAATCGCATATTGAATCGTATTCTTATGCATTTGGGAAAATCAATTGAACAAAAGGATGTTGTCGATCTTAGTGAAGATAGTGATGAAGAACACATTGTATATTCTATTGAAGAAAAATCTCCTAAACCAGTAAAAATTAAAGAAGAAACCATCAATCAAAATACAGTGGCTTTCGCACCACAATTGAATGAACCAGTGTCTGTTGTTAGAAAGGTTGATATTATAAATACCGATAACCGTGATGCATTTGAATGTGATGACTGCAATGCAAAAGGTATAAATTGTTACGAAGAAATTGGATTTACAAAAACCGAATCCGATGTTTATATTGATCTTGGCGAACCAGACCGGTGCGAAGAATGCTTTGATAAATGGAAGAAAACTTCTGATGCAGATGAGTTTTTGAAAAGAGTTCAAGAAGAAGAAGAGGAAGAGGAGGAAGAAGAAGCTCTAATAAAAGAGGATGAATCGAGACTATACCTATTTAAAAGGTTAGAAAAGGAAGAGGAGTCCGAAGATGCCGA